>Ga0209410_1000459_pt1 | contig 18807 bp, 18 predicted proteins | sample Mar14436cmmetaG_FD_184135 | JGI IMG/M metagenome (GOLD analysis project Ga0209410, IMG submission 184135) | Marine hydrothermal vent microbial communities from Guaymas Basin, Gulf of California to study Microbial Dark Matter (Phase II) - Marker... ... | reverse complement strand
GTACAAAGAAAAGCACTTATCCCTATACGAAAGAATGGGGTCAAGAATTGTAATGGAAAATGAAGATGGCTTCAGGTGGGACATATTCGTAAATAACGTGTGCCACGGCCTAACTCTGTCGCCTTCCATGATAAGCAGGAGTGCAAAAAAGTTTGATTTCAAAAATCTGAATCTCTTTCTTTTATCAAAAGAGGACATATTTTTATTCAAGGGCATAACCGAGAGAGAAAGAGATCTGGAAGATATGCATACTCTATTCCTGCAGGGACTGGACTTTGATGTAATGAAAAAAGAAATAAAATGGCAGAGCGAAAATTCCGATACCGCCTGGATTGCATTCCTTTTTCAGAGGCTAAAGAAATTGCAGGAAGAATATGGAATTGCAGTGCCGGATATTAAAGAAATAGAGGAAATGGCAGAAGAAGATGCTGCTGTTTCATTAATTCTGGAGAAAATGAATAGCGGGCATTACACAATAGAAGAGCTTGCAGAAGAATTGCAGGAAGACAAAAACTGGATTGAAAAACTTGTGAAGAAACTTGAAAGGGCGGGAAAAATAAAGATTTAATGCGAATCGTTGTGCATGCATACAACCCATATATGGTATCTATTCCATTCAGAAGCCGGTCAGGGTTGTAAGACGACTCTGGTGTCCACCATTTTTCGCATGTGTTCTCCCTGCTTTTGTCTTCTATATTAAAAGGTCGTTATAATTTCACATATACGCGATATTGTCTATCACCGCTTCCTGCTGCTTGTTTTCCAAGGCAATTATCTTTTTGGCTGCTGGCTGCAGGATGTCTTTTGAATCAGGAAGATTTGTCTTCTTTACGGGTTGCATCGCGTCCAACCAATATAACCACTTATAATGCAAAGATGAGTAAATATACTGTCATTCGGCCCTTTCCCTCAGCCATTTGTATATCACGGGATAGACTTCCTTGCTCGCATTTTTCCCCAGATTGAGGTCGAGATGGCTGTAATCTGCGCTGTAGCCTGCCCTCTTCGAAAACTCACGGAATGAAACATCAGTGCTTCCGACACTGCATGCAACATGCCTCACCTCTTCCGGCGGCGCAAGGGTGTCGCCCCCGCCTGCGATGGCGAGCAGGGGGGAAACAAATTTGTCAATATTTTTTGTATAGCTGTGCGGAGAAAAATATTCCCCTATCAGAGGCAGTTCGCCGAACATGTCATAAATCCAGGGTCGGGGAGGATACCTGCAGAAATTCTGATGTCGCTGAAAAGCTTCGAACTGCTCTAAAACTTTAAACGAAATTTTGTTGTTAAGCCCCTTCTTCACATACCTTGTTAGTATATCCTCTTCAATATTTGATTTGTTGGCTATGTTCTTCTTAAGCACGTCTATTTTCCCGAGCCCGTCCAGTATTTCCACGAGATTTATCGGTCGCCTTACTCTTCTGGGAGAAATGAGAGCAAGCACCTTCCTCCACAATTGTGTTTTTTCGAAATAAACGGGAGAGCCCATTGTCACCACTCCCTTGAAATTTTTATGGCCCATCTCGCTCTCCCCGTACGCATATGCGACCATTCCTCCCATGCTTTTCCCCACCCAGAAGATGCCGGTTTTCTCTCCCTTCTCCTCACAATATACTTCCTGCACTTTGTTTATTATTGCGGGCACGTCTTTGTCAATATAATCATCAACGCACCAGTTGTATTTATCCGGGTGCTTGTCAGGGTCGAACGTCCGGCTGCCATTCCTCCCTCGCAACTCAGGAACCCACACGTCGAATTTCAGCCCTCCTCTGCCACCTCTGTAAAGATAATATGCAAGGCTGTATTTCTCTCTCTCGCTTTTATTCTCTCCGAAATCGACGCTGTATCTGTTTGCCATCAGCCCGTGGCAAAGCACTACAGGATAGCCAGCCACCCTGCCCCTCGGCTTGTATCTCTTTATTGCCAGCTCCCATCCATCGGATGTGGTGGCATAGTAGACGTCACCTCCTTTTATCATAAATTGTTATTGATTTCAAATTTATATAATTGATTTGGTTTCTGCAAAAGCAGCATCGCCACCAAAATTTTTATAAACACTGCTTGTATTGCAGGATTGTAGGCCCAAGTCAATTCGGCTAACTCCTGAGCGTTTGCTATGAAGGATGTTTTTGTCCGTCTTGGGCTATATGAATGGAGATTTGAGAACTCCGCATAGAGCGTGCTCTCTCAAATCTGACATACGCATTGACACAATGGTGAGGTTTTGGTCGGCTAAATAATGCGATCGATTCCCAAGCATAATACCGGTTGATCCTGCCGGAGGCTACTGCTATTGGAATCCGATTAAGCCATGCGAGTCTAAAGGACTTCGGTCCTTGGCGGACGGCTCAGTAACACGTGGAGAACCTGCCCTCAGGAGGGGGATAACCCCGGGAAACTGGGAATAATACCCCATAGGTCTAGGATGCTGGAATGCTTCTAGGCTGAAAGCTCCGGCGCCTGAGGATGGCTCTGCGGCTTATCAGGTTGTAGTGAGGGTAACGTCCTCACTAGCCTATGACGGGTACGGGCCCTGAGAGGGGAAGCCCGGAGATGGACTCTGAGACACGAGTCCAGGCCCTACGGGGCGCAGCAGGCGCGAAAACTCCGCAATGCTCGAAAGAGTGACGGGGGGATTCCAAGTGCCTACGCTCAGCGTAGGCTGTTCAGATGCCTAAAAAGCATCTGGAGTAAGGGCTGGGTAAGACGGGTGCCATCTGCAGTGGTAACGAAAGATTTGACTTGCTGCTGCAAGGCATAAGCCGCCGCGGTAATACCCGCAGCTCGAGTGGTAGTCGATTTTATTGGGCCTAAAGCGTCCGTATCCGGTCTGGTAAATGCCTGGGTAAATCGTCTGGCTTAACCAGACGAATTCCGGGTAGACTGCCAGACTTGGGACCGGTTGAGGAAGAGGGTACTTCAGGGGTAGGAGTGAAATCCTGTAATCCTTGAAGGACCACCAGTGGCGAAGGCGCTCTTCTAGGACGGGTCCGACGGTGAGGGACGAAAGCCAGGGGAGCAAACCGGATTAGATACCCGGGTAGTCCTGGCCGTAAACGATGTGGGCTTGGCATTGGGGGTTCTACGTGAGCGCCCAGTGTCGTAGCGAAGGCGTTAAGCCCACCGCCTGGGAAGTATGGTCGCAAGGCTGAAACTTAAAGGAATTGGCGGGGGAGCACAGCAACGGGAGGAGCGTGCGGTTTAATTGGATTCAACGCCGGAAAACTCACCGGAGGAGACTGTCGCATGTGGGTCAGGCTGAAGACCTTACCCGAACAAAAGACAGAGAGGTGGTGCATGGCCGCCGTCAGCTCGTACCGTAGGGCGTTCTGTTAAGTCAGATAACGAGCGAGACCCCTGCCCTTAGTTGCCACTCTGGAGTCCGCTTCAGAAGCACACTAAGGGGACCGCTGGTGATAAACCAGAGGAAGGAGGGGGCAACGGTAGGTCAGTATGCCCTGAATCCTCCGGGCAACACGCGCGCTACAAAGGCTGGGACAATGGGTCGCAACCCCGAAAGGGGAAGCTAATCCCGAAACCCAGTCGTAGTTCGGATTGAGGACTGCAACCCGTCCTCATGAAGCTGGATTCCGTAGTAATCGCAGATCAACATCCTGCGGTGAATATGCCCCTGCTCCTTGCACACACCGCCCGTCAAGCCAGGCGAGTTGGGTCTGGGTGAGGGTCTGCTTTATGGCAAATTCGAACCCAGGCTCAGCGAGCGGGGCTAAGTCGTAACAAGGTATCCGTAGGGGAACCTGCGGATGGATCACCTCCTACGTTTTATTTTCCGACCAAACGCCATATTTGTGTCAGTGCGGGAATGGGCCGGTAGATCAGTGGAAGATCGCCTGCTTTGCAAGCAGGAGGCCATGGGTTCAAATGCTGGATTTCCAGCAGGATATCCCATCCGGTCCATCGGATTCGCCAATTGGTTCCGATGAATCAGTTGGTATGGACTGAGGAACAGCAAGAGCTGCTGTTTCCGTGAAGTCAAGCATACGCAACCTGGACGGAAAAGAGCTGCAAAATCATCTGGGGGATGGCTTGGCTCAGGCACCGAGGAAGGTCGTGCCAAGCTGCGATATGCTCCGGGTAGGCGCAAGGAGCCTTTGATCCGGAGATCACCTAATGGGACTTCCTATCACGGTAAACCCGTGATGATCCCGCATGGGATCGGGAACGCGGGGAACTGAAGCATCTTAGTACCCGCAGGAAAAGAAAGCAATAGCGATGCCGTTAGTAAAGGCGATCGAAAGCGGCACAGGGCAAACCGAATCTTTTTGCGAGAGCAAGAAGAGATGTGGTGTTCGGACCCTGTTACTTCCTAACCGGCGAACTCGAAGTCGCCTGGAATGGCGCACCGTAGAGGGTGATAGTCCTGTAGAGGTAAGCTGGAAGGAAGAGTGCAGGTGTTCCAGAGTAGCGCGCGTTGGATATCGCACGTGAATGCGGGAGGCATAAACTCCCAACCCTAAATATGTCCTGAGACCGATAGCGCACTAGTAGCGTGAGCAAAAGCTGAAAAGTACCTCAAAGAGAGAGGTGAAAAGAGCCTGAAACCAGATGATTACAGACGTACAGGGCGTGGAAGCATTGCACCTCTGCTTGCAGAGGGAAGGCAGCGTCCTGTTATACGTTTCGAAAAATGGGCCAGGGAGTTTCTGTCAATGGCGAGGTTAATCCCGTAGGGGAGAAGCCGAAGCGAAAGCGAGTGCCCGCAGGCAACGAGGGGCGAGGTGCGTTCGCCTTTAGTCATTGGCGGAAGACCCGAAGCCGGTCGATCTATGCGTGGCTAGGTTGAAGCCCAGCGAAAGCTGGGTGGAGGACCGAACCGATACTGACGTGCAAATCGTTCGGATGAGCTGCGTATAGGGGTGAAAGGCCAATCTAGACCGGTGATAGCTGGTTCCCCTCGAAACTACTCGCAGGTAGACCTCTGGCGAGGTAGGTGGTGCGGTAGAGCACTGATTGGATGGTTAGGGGGCGAAAGCCCTCGCCACCCTGTCAAACTCCGAATGTGCCACCGCTGTAGACCCAGGGAGTAAGGGCATCCGGGGTAAGCTTGGTGTCCGAAAGGGAATCAACCCAGCTCTACGTTAAGGTCCCCAAGTGCCGGCTAAGTGTTATTCAAAGGGGGTCCATGTCCTAAAACAGCCAGGAGGTTGGCTTAGAAGCAGCCATCCTTTAAAGAGTGCGTAACAGCTCACTGGTCGAGGATGTGGGCACCGAAAATGGACGGGGCTCAAGCCGGCCACCGATACGTAGACATGAAAATGAGTAGAGGGGCGCCGTGCGTGGGTAGAAGTTGGGGCGTGAGCTCCAGTGGACCGCGTACGGTCGAGAATCCTGGTGAGAGTAGCAGCAAAGTCGGGTGAGAATCCCGACCGCCGAAGGGGCTAGGGTTCCTTGGCAATGTTCGTCAGCCAAGGGTTAGTCGATCCTAAGGCCTGCCCTAAATGGAGCAGGTCGAAAGGGAAGTAGGTTAATATTCCTACACCACTGCAGCCCCTGCTTTATACATAACGCATCCGGATAGACCGAGTAGTGCCGTCGCACTATTCAAGCGCCGAAACCCGGGGAGTACCGTAATGGTGAGAACCGGGTGAATGCGTGATGAGGTTTCCAATTGAGGAAACTTCGGTTGATTCCAGGTGCCCGTGAAAAGTGTATAAAGGTCAGCTGCAGTGTTCGTACCGAGAACTGACACAGGTGCCCCTGGGTGAGAAGCCCAAGGCGTGTCGGCGTAATCCGCCTGAGGGAATTCGGCAAATTAGCCCTGTAACTTCGGGATAAGGGGTGCCTGCCTTGCAGAAGGCAGGTCGCAGTGACTAGAGGACTCCGACTGTTTAATAAAAACACAGGTGGCAGCTAGCCCGTAAGGGTGTGTATTGCCACTGAAACCTGCCCAGTGCAGGTACCTGAAAGCCGGGTCCAACCGGAAGAAGGGCCTGTAAACGGCGGGGGTAACCATGACCCTCTTAAGGTAGCGTAATACCTTGTCGCTTAATTGGCGACTTGCATGAATGGTCCAACGAGAGTCCTGCTGTCCCCAGGCGGAGCCCGGTGAAATTGACTTACTGGCGCACAGTCCAGTACCGTCCAGCTACAAGAGAAGACCCCGTGGAGCTTTACTACAGCCTGTCGCTGGGATACGGTCTTGTTAGTGCAGTGTAGGTAGGAGCCGTCGAAGCCAGGACGCTAGTCCTGGTGGAGGCGCCAATGAGACACTACCCTTTCAAGGTCGTATTTCTAACCCTTATAGGGGACACCGGCAGGTGGGTAGTTTGGGTGGGGCGCCACACCCCTGAAAAGATATCAGGGGTGCCCAAAGGCCATCTCAGCCCGGTCAGAAATCGGGCGTAGAGTGCAAGGGCAAAAGATGGCTTGACTCGGATTCGCACAGCAAGAATCCGAGATGTGAAAGCAGGGCCTAGCGAACCAATGCTTCTCATTTATGGGGGGCATTGATAACAGAAAAGTTACCCCAGGGATAACTGAGTTGTCTCCAGCAAGAGCCCACATCGACCTGGAGGCTTGCTACTTCGACGTCGTCTCTCCGCATCCTAGCAGTGCAGCAGCTGCTAAGGGTAGGGTTGTTCGCCCGTTAAAGCGGATCGTGAGATGGGTTTAGACCGTCGTGAGACAGGTTGGTTTCTCTGCGCTGGACGTGTTTGATGCCTGAAGGGAAGGACCCCTCGGTACGAGAGGAACGGGGGTCCGTAGCCTCTGGTTTACCAGTTGTCCGACAGGGCACGCTGGGCAGCCACGCTATAAGGGATAACCGCTGAAAGCATCTAAGCGGGAAACCCACCCTAAAACGAGGCATCAATGGAGCTCGGGTAGAAGACCCGTTTGATAGGACTGGGGTGTAAGCAGCGAGCTTCGGCGAGCTGTTCAGCCCGCAGTTACTAATCGCTCCGCAGCTCTCGTTAAACAGGTTGCGTATGCCGTCATAGGGCTTGACGGTCATAGTGGTAGGGAAACACCCGGTCTCATCCCGAACCCGGAAGTTAAGCCTGCCACGTGCTATTGAGTACTATGGTGCGCGAGCCCATGGGAAAGATACCCCGCAAGGGGCTTGGAACTACGGCTTAGGTGGAGAGCCCTGTTGTCCTTCGGGACTTCTAGGGTAAGCTCTGCTGCTTGAAGGTCGTGGCTCCTCGGCTTGCTGTCAAGCCCTTTCCATTCTTTTTTAATTCAGAAAAGTAGTGCAAAAAAGAAACAAGAAATTATTTCTTGGATGTATTTTTATTTTTTCAGCAATTCTAAAAACTCATCAACAGAAATTTCAGCAACTTCCAATATTTTCTTCAGTGTTCCCTTCCTTATGGTTTTATGAAGAGGAACAGTTATTTTTATTACTTTTTCGCCAGAAACTTTTTTTAATCTCACATGAGAACCTTTCTGTCTTGTAACAATAAATCCTGCTTTATGCAATGCTTTTATAATCTCTATTCCCGAAACAAGAGGGAGCTTTTTCATATAACAATCTCTTCGATTTTTATTTTCTTTTGCTGAAATCCCATCATCTCATCATCATCTGGTTCAAGATACAACTCTGTAGCTTCTTTTATATTATTTAATGCCTCCTCAATAGTTTCTCCCTGTGATATGCATCCCGGCAGGGAAGGAACATACACTGTGTACCCCCCTTCTTCCTGTGCTTCGATGACGACCTTCAATTTCATGTTTATTTTATTGGCAGAGTATAGATAAAGGTTTTGTTTCACAAAACGGTTTGGGGCATTTACAGATTTGCCGAAAAACTTAATTTTGGTGAATTTATTCTTTGGTTAATGAAGGCGAAGGGAATTGTTACGATTATTCTTGCATTGTTTATAATAATTCCCTCTTCATCATCAGCTATTCTTAAAGAGAATAATAACATAAACGAAATGGAGAATCATAACTGCTTGGTATACGGCATCGGATATTTTCCTGATTTTACGTATCTCAGCGATGCCATTTTCATGTTTATAATATCTTTACTTGAAAGAGTTATGAGAATGACGGATGTGGCATTTGTTTCCTTTCTTTTAATCTATATCCTCCTCATAAATAATATCCCGGGGGTAAAAATACCTCATACCAGATATGTAGTCTCATTGAGCGGTATTGGATATGTTGGGACAAATGGAAAAGATGGTAGCTGGAAGGTAGCATCCGAGAATTTTACTGATAGGTTTGATTTGATGATTCTCAACTTCACAGGAATATGGATGCAACTTCCTGTGATAGTAAAGCCGCTGGAATATCCCATATGCCTTGATGTTTTCGCGGGATACGGAGATTATGTTAAAGTTGCTCCTCCTGATTATTAATCCCTTGTTTTTCCAGGTTGCGTTTTAATATTTGGCACAATGTTTATACATCGCCGGAGATTTTATTTTCATGGAATTTTCGATTGCCACATGGAATGTGAATTCAATAAGGGCAAGAATGGAACTGCTTCTGGAATGGCTTCTGGAAAGCAGTGTGGATGTAGCATGCCTGCAGGAAATAAAAGTGGAGGAAGAAAAATTTCCTTCTCAAAAATTTGAGGAGATGGGTTATCATGTCGCTGTTAAGGGGCAGAAGGCATACAACGGGGTATGCATACTTTCCAGATATCCTTTTAAAGAAATAAAAAAGGATTTCGATGAAATTGAACATGGGCAGAAGCGCATACTGCAGGTGTCCATAGAGGATATTACAATTATAAATGCTTATTTTCCTCAGGGCAAAATTCCCGAGTCGGAATATTTTTACTACAAAATTGATTTTATTGAAGGTCTCCGTCTATATCTGGATAAAAATTTTAACCCAATGGAAGATAAAGTCATCCTCCTGGGGGATTTTAACGTCGCCCCTGATGAAATCGATGTATATGATGCGGATGCTTTGAGAAATACCATAGGTTTTCATGAAAGAGAAAGGGAGGCGCTTTCGTACCTCAGGGAGTGGGGATTTGTGGATCTGTTCAGGGTAAAGAATAAAAAACTTAAAGAATACACCTGGTGGGATTACAGAAATGCCTCGTTCAGAAGAAACATGGGGATGAGAGTAGACCATATATGGTCGTCAGAAAAACTGGCAAAGAGGTGCATAACCTGCACGATAGCCAGAGAAATGAGAGGGATGCCCAAGCCGTCAGACCATGTTCCTGTGATTGCAACAATTGCATAATTCCGATACATACATATACAGAGCCCCTATTTATTCTGTGATAATTTGGAAAAAAACGGAAATAAGTCTGGTGAGAACAGCGAAGATGAGTATGTGAGAATACGCCTTCCCAATCGTAAGGAGGGCGAGATGTTTGCGGTTGCTGACCAGCTGGTAGGGGGAAGCAGAGTTAAAGTGGTTTGCGAGGACGGCAAGTCCAGGATGGGGCGCATACGCGGGCGAATTAAAAAAAGAAAGTGGATAAGAAGCGGAAATCTGCTTATTGTGAGGCCGTGGGATTTTCAGGATGACAAGGCAGATATAATATACTGTTATACTCCGACTCAGGCATCAAATCTGGCCAGGAGACATAAAATACCTGACAGCATAAACGTATTCTAAGATGAAATGGAAAGTAGATGTTGAGAATTTTTTATCGGGCAGAACCGAAAGCGAGGTATTTGACAAATCCACGCTCATGACTCTGTGGAAATTGATGGATAAAAGAGTAATAGAACTTATAGATTTTCCTATCTCAACAGGGAAAGAGGGAAATGTATTCCGCGGAAAAAGCAGAGAAGGGTTTGTGGCAGTGAAAATTTATCGCATAAACACCATAACATTCAGAAACATATCAAAGTATCTCCAGTACGACGGGCTTGTCAAAGTGAAGAAAGACAGGAGAAGCGTGATTTACGCGTGGTCAAAGAAGGAGTTTACAAACCTCTCCCGCCTCCACCAGGCGGGCGTGAGGGTGCCCAAACCGATTGCAAATGAAGGAAATGTCATTGTCATGGAATACATAGGCGATGAGGAAACTCCTGCCCCCCTGCTTAAAGATGCAAAAATGGATGAGCCCGAGGAAGTGTTTGAGGACATAGTTAAAAACATGTCTTTGATGTACAATAAGGCAAATATGGTTCATGCTGACCTTTCGGAATACAACATTTTATTTCATAAGGAGCCAGTCATCATAGACGTGGGACAAACGATAAAGGCGAAAAATCCCATGGCCAGGGGATTTCTTGAAAGGGATGCAACCAATATTGCAAGATTCTTCAAAAAATTCTTTGATGTGGATAAAGATAAAATACTGAAAAGAATTCTGGAGGGGAAAACATGAGGTTTGTAAAAATACCTGCTGAAAGAGTGGCAGTTCTTATAGGGAAAAACGGAGAAGTAAAGAAAAAAATTGAAGAGCAGGGGGTGAAGCTTGACATTGATTCCAAAAGCGGAGATGTCTCAATAAAGGGCGATGATGCTGTTACAGAGCTTGATGCCCAGAACGTCGTGAAGGCAATAGGAAGAGGCTTTTCGCCCCAGCATGCAATGCTTCTCTTCAGGGATGACCATTATTTTGAACTTCTGGACATGAGAGATTATGTCGGAAAAAAAGCGAAAAACGTGCACCGCATAGCAGGCCGCATAATAGGCAAGGGCGGAAAAACGAGGGCGATAATTGAATCGATGACTGGTGTAAGAATATCCGTATATGGAACAACTGTCGGAGTCATAGGCAAGGTTGAGGGAATGGATGCCGCAATAAAAGCAATTGAAATGTTGTTGAACGGCTCAAATCACTCAACGGTTTATCGTTTCCTCGAAAAAGAAAAAGAGAGGATGAAATTAGCGGAATTCGGGATAAGATAGGGTTTGGCGTCCCCCGCGTCGCTTTATTCGTCTCAACTGAACTTCAACTGCTGCATAAGGCGGCGCTGTGCTTTTTTGTTTGAGAGCCCCTTCATCATCTTCTTGGATGTGTTGTAGTATTTCAGAAGTTCCTTCACATCCTTTGGTTCCAGTCCCGCTCCTCTTGCTATTCTATTTATGCGCGATGATTTGATAAGGTGCGGTTCTTCCATCTCTTTTTCGGTCATGGAATCCATCAGACTTCGGAATTTCTTTAACTTCTCCTGGGTTTGATGCATGTCAGCTCCTTTCATTTTCTGTCCTATGCCTCCGGGAAGCATCTCCGCTATTTTGCTGAGCGAGCCCATACCGGATACCATTTCCATCTGCTCGTACATGTCCTTCAAAGTGAACTTGCCGGAAATTATCTGTCGGGCGCTTTTTTCAAACTTGTCTTTTCCCTTTTTCTTTGCAATTTCCTCTGCTTTCTCCAGCAATCCCTGTATGTCTCCCATGCCGAGAAGGCGGGATAGAAAACGGGTGGAATCAAATTTTTCCAAATCATCAACATGCTCTCCCGAGCCAATATAAAGAATAGGTGCTCCTGTTTCTGCGACAGCCGAAAGCGCTCCTCCTCCTTTGGCGGTTCCATCCATTTTTGTGAGTATTACTCCTGTAATGCCTATTGCATCGTTGAATGCCTTTGCCTGGGGGCCTGCCTGCTGCCCTGTGGATGCATCCATTATGAGTATTTTCTCGTCCGGATTTGCAGCTTTAAAAATCTTCTTCATTTCCTTTATCAGATCATCCTCCAGGCTATGTCTCCCTGCGGTATCGACAATTATAACATCATATTTCTTCAGCTTCTCCAGTCCCTCTCTGACAACCTTGACAGCATCCTTCCCACCGCCATAGACAGGCACATTTATTTTGTCAGCAATCTGTTTGAGCTGGTCGTAAGCAGCAGGGCGGTGCACGTCGCCGGCAATCAGCGCAGGTCTGAGCCCTTTTTTCTGGAAATACTTTGCAAGCTTTCCGCATGTTGTCGTCTTTCCCTGCCCGTAAAGCCCGACCATCATAATTACCTGCTTTTTGAGAGGCAGTTCTCTTCCCTTGCCGAGCATTTTTGAAAGCTCGTCATGCACTATTCTGATAACATGCTCGCGGTTGCTCATTCCCGGCAGAGGTTTTTCCTCCAGTGCCCTCTTTTCAATTTTCTTTGAAATTTTAAGAACAAGCGGCACATTCACATCTGCCTGTATCAAAGCACGCTGTATATCTCTCACAACCTCTTTGATGAGCGATGCATCGATATGGGGTGCATTTGCAATTTTTTTGAGTGTGCCCCTCAGAGCATCTCCCAGTCCGTCAAGCATTGAACTCAAAAAAGAGACGATTATATAAGTATTGTGTAAAAGCAGGTTTAACACGTCTCGTAGCAGCAACAATCAATTTTGTAAAATTTCCTTTACAAAATATATAAATAAAGCATAATTATTTAGTTCGTGTGTAAACCAGTCTTTACAGAGTTTATAAATATCCTGCCCACTTATTTTTCAGTTAATATGGTGCTGGTGGATATAAGTGGAGAAAACTTGGAAATAGACGAAGAATTGCTGAAAAAGGCAACAAAATGCCACAAAAATTTTTCATGCATTGACTGCGAGAACAGAAGTATGTGCGAAGCCGAGTATGCCATAAGCAAGAATTTCCTTTTTGTCAAGAGAAATGGTTCTCCGTACTGCGAATATAGAATGTTCTACGGTGATGGAACAATATGCAGTTGTCCGGTCAGGCTCGCCATATATAACAGGTATCACATATAGCGCATACAGCGCAGATAAGGGAGCAAATGGGGAGATAAAGTTAATTTACAAAAAGAATCGAATAGTTGCATTTCTCAACCAATTTTTTCTTTACTGTTTTGAAGGAAAGGCCCATAATCCCTGTTTTTTTCTGCTCCCGTCCAACAACTACCAGCCCTGCTCCTATTTTTTTCGCAGCTTTTATGGTCTCCTTTTCAAGAATGCCTTTTACCATGCTAGCCTTTATGCCATTTCTTGTCATCTCTTCCAGAAAGCTTTTTCCGGCGGACATAAGCTCCTCCTCTGATTTTCTGCCCGATCTGAGCCCCGTTTTGTCAACCTCCACGCGATCCTGAGTGTCCACTACATAGAGCATGCGGAGTTCCCATCCCAGTGTGCGGGAGAGCTCAACGCTTATTTCCGGAACTTTTTGGTTGGGGGCAAGGTTCGAGCAGACGGCAAGTATGACTTCTCTGCCCTCTGCCGCCGATTCAATCCATATTGGGATGTCGGAGTTCTCAAGTATTCTGTAGTGGAGAAGGCATCCTTTTTCGAAACCCATTAGAATCAAATCATATCGCTCCCTTTCAATTTCATCTTTTATGACATCGCTGAATTCGCCTTTTATAACCTTTCCGTCAAATTGTATGCCCTTTCCGTCAAAAAATTTTTTTGCATCTTCAAAGACTATCCTGTCTGCCACAGATAGATATTCCTGTTCCATGTTGCTTTCTGTTTCCTCTTTTTCGTATTGAGTTCTGTAAATATCAGATATTCTGTCTGCTTTCTCAAGCGTTTTCTCCTCTATTATGTAAAGTATTTTTATGCTGCTCCCGAATTTCTCGGCAAGGAAAACGCCCCTTCTCATTGCATTTCTCGGATAGAACTCAGACGATATTGGAAGCAGAATTTTCTCGAACATATTTACCAATCACCAACTCCTTCACCTAATTTGGCAATCCTATATCTACTTTTTTGTTTGAAACCGCTCATATTCCCAGTACACCTCTCCAGTATATTACGGCGATAGCAAAAATTATGGCTATGCATGCAAGATTTACAATGCTGCCTGCTTTCATTAAATCTCTTGTTGAGAAATATCCGGAGGAGTATGCTATTGCATTTCCCGGTGTGGATATAACGAACATAAATGCAAGCCCTCCGCTGAGTGCCACCACCATTGATGAAAGGAGAGGGCTTATGTTTGAAAATCCTGCTGCGACTCCAAGCCCTATCGGAAGAAGAGTTGCCACAGCCCCGACATTCGACATAACATTTGTAAGAATAACGGTGAGCATAATCAGAAAGAGGATGACCAAATATACGTTATTGCCTGCAACATCCAGCATTGCATTTGCTATCCATGCACCGGCACCTGTGTCATTCATTCCGACACCAAGCGTTATTGCACCCCCGTAAAGAAGTATGATTCCCCAGGGCACCCGTTTCTCCACATCTTCCCATGATATGCTGCCTGTGAAAAAGAGAAGCATACTGCCTATGAGCGATATCACTGCAAGCCCCATATATTTCGGGGATGAGAAGAAAACCCATAGCAGCACTGTCACCGAGAGTATGGCGGATACAATAATTTCATTTCTGCTTATGCCTCCCATTCTGCCAACCTGTTCCTCAATTTCTTTTTTTGCCTCCGATATGTCCTCAACCTCAAGAGGGAAAACCACCTGCAGAATAACCCAGACTGTAGGGATGGCGATAAAAACTACGGGCATGGAATATTTCATCCACTCAAAAAAGGAGATTTTTATGCCCTCGTTAGCCAGAATACCAATTGTGAGAACATTCCTTGCACCGCCAATCGGTGTGCCCAGGCTTCCTATGGAACATCCATATGCCACTGCCAGCATGCTCACCTTTCCGAAATTGCTCTGCTTCGGGATGGCTTTCATGGCAACAAGTATGGAGGCGACAATGGGCAGAAGCAGCGCGGCCACGCCATGGGTGGGCATGATAAATGAGAGGAAAGCGGACGAAATCATTATTCCGAATGTGAACATGCGGGGACTTTTCTCGAACATACTCAAAAATTTGAGGGCTATTCTCCGATGGAGCCCATGCTTTTCTATTGCTGCTGCAAGTATGAAAACGCCTATAAGGAAAAATACGGCCTGGTTGCCGAACGAATGAAATACATCCTCCGCTGCCTCTATCCCTAACAGCGGCTGCATCACCATTATCAACAGGCCGGTGACGGCAATAGGAATCGGGGTGGTTATCCAGAGTATGATTGCCATAACAAGAATGCCTATCATCAGCCAGCCATTATGGGATAAACCAGATGGAGGGGGTATTATAAAAAAAAGCGTGAGCGCCAAAAAGGAAATTAAAATGGAAAAGATATCCCATCTGTTGAACGAATGCCCTTCATCCCGGCCCATCTTTTTTTTCAATTTCTCCACCTGTTGTGGAATGCCCGAAAGGCATCCCCACTTTATTCTTCAATTGCTGTTTCTTGTGCAGTTACATTGCGTATATACCCGAGTTCTTCCAGTTTTTTGAGAACCTTCTCAACGCTTTCCTCCACGCTTTCCTTATCTGTTTCGAGCACTAATTCCGGATGCTCAGGCTCTTCATACGGATCGTCTATGCCGGTAAAGTTTTTTATTTCTCCGTTGAGAGCTTTTTTGTACATCCCTTTGACATCTCTCTCTATGCATATCTCGACAGGGCACTTCACGTATATCTCGACGAAATTATCTGTTATTGACCTGGCAAAATCCCTGTTTTCCCTGTAAGGACTCACAAATGTGCACATCACAATTACGCCTCGCTCCGAAAGCAATTTTGCCATCAGTGCAATATATCTGAGATGCTTGTTTCTGCCCTCCTGCGAGAAATCTTTGTTTTTTATGTAGTCTCTTACTGTATCTCCGTCAAGCAACTCCACATCCGCCTCTTCTTCCAATTTTTCCTTTATTTTTCTGGCGATGGTGGTCTTGCCGCAGCAGGGCAGACCCGTAAACCACACTACCACTCCTTTGTGTTCCATTTTTATCACTCCTTGTTTTTTATATTCCTGTATAATGTGGGATCCACCGCCTGCGCTGCAGATTCCACATTGAGCATACCTCCTAAAAATTTATTGATTCTTTCTATTTCTTTTACAGTATCGTCTATCACATCCCTGTAATTCACAGTGATATAATCTATGTCCTCTCTTTTTTTCATTAAATTAATTGAAAAAGAATTCAATTTCTCAAACACAGGCTTCTCTTTTTCCCTATCGATGGGACCCGACATCTTTTCCATGGAGTCCATGACCTCATCCAGGTCTCTCATCATGTATATTATCTTATACTGTCCCTTGGGCAGAAATTTCAGGCCGTAAGCGGTTATTTTCACAAACATGCCATCGTATTTTTTGAATGGAAATGACCCTTCCATCAGTCGGTTTATTATTTTCCCGCCTTCCAGTTCATAATAGCCCTTGGGATTGTGATAGTCAGGAGCCCTTGATTTATCAAAGGCAACCTTCGCTCCTCCCATGTACAATACCTGCATCATCATAGATGTGCCGGAACGCTCTATTCCAGATACTATATAATTCATTTTAATCCTCCTAAAATCTCAACTATTTCATTCACAAATTCATCTTTTTCGTTTTTGGGAACAATTGCCCCCATAACATTTTTCTTGCCGCCTGCAACATATCCTTTTCCCACAGCCATTTTTATGAGCTCAGTGCAATCCTCACCTCTGACATAGACCTGGCAATCTTCAGGGAAGTAATCGCAATTGGTAACGATGACATAGCTCTTTTTGTCCCATACTTCTCTTGCCACGGCGGAGATTATGTTGTACTTTGAACTTATTTCTTTTATGGTAATGCCGTCCATTTTTTTCTCGTCTGCATTCAATGCATTTTCTATTTCCGTATCTATTCTATCTTTGTTCCTTCTCCATTTTTCGTTATTCAGGATGTAGTTCTTCACGTTGTCTGTTTCCGAAAGTGCGGCAACTGCCCGCTCAACTTCCTTTTTGTCCCCTATTTTGTAATTAGAGTCAATAAGTTTGGCCATGAGATGCATCTCCTCAAAAGTAGTCGATGTTCTGTCCATAAAATCCTGCAATTTTTTATAAAATCTTATGTTCTTCAGGCGCTCCTCCCAGTCGCCCACTGCCCCGAGAAATGCAAGAAGGCTATCCCCCATACCAACCGAATTGCCCACAACCCATGATGCTGATGGAAAGTCCTCCTCGTTTCCGCCATCCAAAATCGGATTTGTATAATCAATGCCATCCACTTTTTCGCTCAGATGATGGTCAAAAACTTTCACCGGAGCGATACCTGCCAGTGCTTCCATGCTTTCCCTGTTCAATGCCATGTCAACCACATATATTTCCTCAAAACCTTTTTTTTCAATGTCTTCTATTTCTTTTTTCTCCAGAAAGTAGTTGCCTATGGTCGGAGTCATGTTCTCTGTACCCGTGTCATAAAGCATTGCCGCAGAACATATGCCGTCTGTATCCCAGTGGTGGATAATCAATTTCTTCCGCATTTCAATCTTCAACGAACGGATTTTTGCTTTCCAGTATAACTTCAGCCACTTCTTCTCTCATCATCAATGAAGGGGGTTTCTTTCCTTCTCTCAGCAGTTTCCTTATATTTGTCCCGCTGAAATTAACATGATACTCCTCGCCGTGGGGGCATATCTTGTCGTTAACAACGCTCCCGCATTTCTTGCAGTAGAAGAAAGAACGGAAGAACAGAGGCGTTATTCCTAAGTCCGGAAACTCATCAAATATCTTGTGCGCATCATAAGGCCCGTAGTAATTCCCGACGCCTGCATGGTCTCTTCCTACGATGAAGTGAGTGCATCCAAAATTCTTTCTCATTATTGCGTGGTGTATCGCCTCCCTCGGTCCTGCATATCTCATCTCTGTCTGAAGAACTGCAAGAACAGCCCTTTCTTTGAGATAATAATGGTCTATCAATGCCTTGTATGAATTCAGAATGACCTCGTCGGTAAAGTCTCCCTTCTTTTTTCTGCCCATAATGGGATTTATGAATATGCCGTCAACAAAGGTTAATGCTGTCTTCTGAACATATTCATGTCCTATGTGCGGCGGATTTCTTGTCTGGAAGGCAACTATGTCCTCCCATCCCTTCTCCTTGAAAAGCATTCTTGTTTCTTTCGGATATAGCAAATATTTTTCAAATGGGCTCTTTCCATTTCTTACAAGAGTGATTTTTCCGCCCATGAGAAAATCCCCCATATTGTAGAGTTTTTTCACTCCGGGATGCTCTGCATCTGCTGTTTTAAAAATATGCTGCGCTGCCTCCTTTTTTTCATACTTATAGATATCCTCAATCTTAAATACTGCCTGCATTCCATTTTCGCTTTCAAGCAGAATTTCATCCCCCTCCCTGTATTTTTTCTCGCCAATATCAAAGACAATTGGTATTGTCCACGGAACATCTGTAGGCAACCTTTTGTGAAACATTACGCTCTCAAATTCATCTTGACACAGAAATCCTTCAAGGGGAGAAAAAACTCCGTACGCTATATTCTCCACATCTTTGGCTATGTCACTGCTAACCTTCACCCTCTCAAGGTCGCTTACATCCTTATTTTTTGATATTCTTTGAACAAGAGTTCCACCGTGCGGCTTTTGCATGTTATCAATCCAGGTAGCCAAGAGCACGCAGTCTCTCTTTCACTTTCTCTTCGTCTTCCTTGCTGAAAACTTCGTCATCATCGTCTTCGTCCATATTTGCTATAACCTCTCTCAGAACATAGGTCACATAGCTGGACACAGAGGTGAAGCCAGTGCCTTCTATCCTATTTTTTATTTTTTCTACAAGGGGCGTAGGTATTGAAACAGTTGTATATTTCTTATCTTCCTTTTTATTTTCATTATCTTCCACGATAACCACCAGTTCCGTAATTAAATATCATTATAAAAGATTTACTGTGGCTTGCTTGCAGGCTTTGTTGTAACTTTATACACGATGAGTTTTTCAAAGAAAAGGGGAAGCCTGCCGATTTCTTCGAAGTTATATAACTCGCGGAACTCACCGACAAGTTTTTTTATATTCCCTAAAGTTGATAGAACAATATATATTCTCCCCCCTGGGTTGAGATGGCGGGCTGCATCTTCAAGGAACTTTTTTGTTATCTCTATTCCCTCCTCTCCGCCCTCCCACGCCTCCTCCATTTTATCGCTCGGGAGGTAAGGAGGATTGAATATGATGACATCGAAC
>Ga0209410_1000458_pt1 | contig 18813 bp, 18 predicted proteins | sample Mar14436cmmetaG_FD_184135 | JGI IMG/M metagenome (GOLD analysis project Ga0209410, IMG submission 184135) | Marine hydrothermal vent microbial communities from Guaymas Basin, Gulf of California to study Microbial Dark Matter (Phase II) - Marker... ... | reverse complement strand
GCTATCTCTACAAATCTTAGCTCTTTATTAATCTTTGTGCAATTTCTATAGGCTACAAACCCAATAGTAGCAATTAATAAGATAGCCCCTACAACAATTATGGTTATTTTATGTTCAATCTTAAGGGTCATAGAGATAAATATATAATACCAAAATGGAGCTAATGCAATTGCAAAATTGTTTTTTCTCTGTTAAAGATAAATTAAATTGAAATCTATCTATAAAGCCGCAGAAGATCTAAGGTATCTCCTCTCCCGTGGTTATCCCCTAAATTCTGCTATAGAGCTGGTAGGAAACCATTACCAATTGAGCAAGGATAAGAGGATGATACTTAGGCGTGGGGTATGCAGTGAATCAAAGGCAAGGGAGAGGAAAAATAAGAAAAGGGGTCTATCTCAGCTAAGGGGAAGACCTTTGGGTATAGATGGACACAACGTATTAATTACTGTAGAAAGTGCCTTAATGAATAAAATATTAGTCTTTTCAGACGATGGATTTATTAGAGATATCTCTGCCATATCAAGGGGTTATTGCCCCTCTCACTTTACCACTAATGCGCTAAATATCATATTTGAATCCCTGGAACACTCCCCACCATCAAGGATGGATTGGTACCTTGATGCCCCCTTGTCTAAGAGTGGGGAGCTTGCTGAATTGATTCGCTATTTTTTAAAAAGATATAAATTTGAAGGCGCTGCCCAGGCTGTTCCAGTACCTGAAAGATATTTAACAAAATATTCAGGCTTGGTGGCCACTAGTGATAGCGTTCTGATAGATGTATGTGAAGAAGTAATTGATTTAGCAGGCGAGGTGATTAAGTCTTTACCTATAAAACCTATGATTTTTTAGACCTCAGGTAATATCCATTTTTGGGTAAACAGAGTTGTTATTCTAGCTCATTTACATTAGTACATATTTCCATTCTAAATAAAGAGGCTAGCTTAATCTGCGCCAGGTTCAACAAAATTACTTGCCTATCTTGGACTCAAATGTCCTTTCAAATCTAGTATGTGCCTCTGTAAGTTTCTTAATTGCTGCCTCAACCCTAGTAAGCCTCTCAATGCTTATTTCTGTCCTCTTCTGTACTTCGACCAGTTCTTTTATTATTGCCTACTGTGGATATCATAGATTGAATATAACATTTTTTAACTCTTTGTCAAAGCTCAATGAGGCAGGTGATTAAGCCCTTGCTACATTATCCAAAGATTATAAAATTACTCTAATAATTATTCTATTAATTATTCTATCTGATAAAGAACAGAAACCCAGGCCTCTTCATTCCCACTGGTCTGCTCTGCAACGGCCTCTATTGTAAAAAGCCAACCATCGGCATATCCTTTACAATCAATAATTTTTGCATATACATTGTAATTTCCATAATTATTAATCCAATCAGCATGGTCTTTTATATCATCGGGTTTGGCATGACTTGTACAGCTATCCTCAGTACAGATAGATGAACAAACGGTAGTCCAATGGATTGTGTCCCTACGCAATTTACAATCGTGTCCAGAGACCCAGTGGGGGTCTGTAGGCGGAGAAGTCCAACTTGAAGAGGCTACTATTTCAACAAATTCCTCGATCCCACCCTTAACTGCCTCTAGGGCGGTGGTATATCTTCTAACTGTCCCAGATGTTCTTGAGCTAGTTACTATAAGGTGAGTAACAGCAGAAATAAGTGCCAGACCAATTAAGGTCACTATAAGGGTAGTGATAAGGGCAATGCCCCTTCGTGAAACCAAAAGCCTCATTTACCTCTCCTGGGGCTGAAGATTTATAGGGTTAACGGTCATTTGCAGCAATTTCCAGCGATAATGTACATCATCACCACTCGGGGTAAAAGTGCTTAGTATTTCACTACTATCTATGCTCCCATTCCCATCAAGGTCGTCTCCTAAATTAATTGTTTTAGAGTAATTCAATTTTTTGTCTCTTTGGCCCTCTTGGATTAAAATAAATACCTTTACTGCTTTTACTTGTTTTCTAATTTCATCTGCAATGGTTCCATTCCCATTAGAGTCTGTTAAATTTAAATCATCCCTCCATGTATCTACTACTCTATCCCCATTGGTATCTAGCCCAAAGGCAACCTGGAAGTCTTTGACACAATCTAATATAGGTTGCTCACTCCTTTTACCATCTCCTTGATTTATCTCTGCACGATAGAGTTCATAGCTGTTAGGACTACACCTTTTAGGGGGTATAGATGGCTGTCTAAGATAATAATCTACACGATTAAAAGGCATACGGGGGGTAGAGGTGTTAATACCAAAGGTAAGATATACATCACCAGAGGCACCACCAAGAGAAGGAAATAGACTATTAAAATATCCTTGAAGTCTTCTATTGGTATCAGAGGTTAAAGCAATATAATAATCTCCACTTTGAAAATCTTCTATTGCCAGAGACTTTATCTTCCATTTCGAACTTGAGGCATCATAATAGGCGTATCCCCATTTTCTGGCTACAGCGTTGCCAATTTTGGCTATAGATGACTTAATTACTAATACATCTGAATTATTGGCATTTGTATTGCCATTGTTTGAAAAGGCAAATGCCCTGGGGGGATTAGAAGGGGCATCATTAAAAATGGCAGAAGCTGGATTAGGGGTGTAGGAAGAATCGCTTGCTGCCTCATTATATGTGTTACCGTTTAAGTCCCATGGCAGTCCAAACCCTGCCATTTCTATGTCCTTTCTTAATATCTCTAATCCTGCTAGTTTTTCGATGTTTGCTTCTGCGATTTTGGTCTGCTGTTTATAGGATTTAAGTACTAAGAGAAAGCTCTCAAATAAGGCCATTAAAACAATTATCGAAATGGCCATTGTGATCATCAATTCAATTAAGGTCACACCATGATTTTTCATTTATATATTACTGTGTTTAATTGATATTGATGTGTTTTATTTGCATAATTATAGCTGACAGTAATAGTCACATCATTGTTGCCAAATGCAAATGTTGCAGGATTTGGGCTATTGACTGTAAATGTTATTGAAATACCTCGAAAGTCTCTTGTTATAAGATCAGAACACATCTGTCCGTTCCTTAATCTTTCTACACACTCCTGGGCGATTTTGATGGCCTCATCCCCGATGACATTGGCCACATTTTGTTTTGTATAAAAGGACATGGCTGCCAAAAGTGCCAAAAAGACAATAAGCATTATCACCATACTGACCATGACCTCAAGTAAGGTAAAGGCCTTATCTGACCTCGCAATCTGAACCATTCCATTGCCCCATTTTTATTCTTGTCCTTGAAATATTGATGCAGTTGTATTCAGGTATAATGTCTAAATTGCTTGCCCTTATATTGCCTAAATTTTTTGCAATACCCTCTTTAGAAAATTTTACATACTTCTTAAATCCACCTATACTTCCAATAAATGATGAGCCTTTTAAGGTTATTTCGCTAATTTTTTCAGAGCCTGGGTTATCAGTGATATCTCCATCATTATCGGTATCATACCTCAATTCAAACCTTTTAAATGGATTTTCACTCCATGTTATTCCATATACCCTCTTTTCACTAAATGTCTTTATCCTTGCCTCAGTTAATGCACTAAATATCCTTTTTGTATCATTCTCTATATCATACTTCTTTTTCCAATTATTATAGGAGGCAATGCCCATGCCCAATAAAATGGCTACAATTGCAATAACAACCATCAATTCTATTAAAGTAAAACCGTTTCTCATTTTTCTACCCAAAAAAGAATCTTACCACTATAACCACTCGGTGGCGGCACAAAGGGTGTGGTAGATTCAGGAGGAATTCCTATCTTCCAAGAAGTAGCTTTATTATCTTCTTCCGTAAAAGGTGTATTGGACTCTTCTTCATTATTCGGGACTATATCCATGTTCATTTCTTCTATGTTCCCACCAGAGAGTTGCAAAAACAATGTACCTTTTATTTCATCTGTAATGTAACCACTGCAATCTTGGTATAACAGGGATTCCCCCGTAGCACAATTTAATCCCCACATCCTAGAACGACCACCAAAGCCACATACATCAGCCGTTGGCTCAGCTGTAGTAAAAAAGGTTGCATTATAATCAGTAACAGTAGGGTCAGTAATCATCCTTTCCTTGTAATAGCTATCTTCTTTAGGATTTAATTCTTGATACCAAGAGACTACTTTGACATTACTGTGTAATTCATTACAAACTTCATTGCTGCTATGAGCTGCATTTATATTGCAATTTGCAGTCCCATCAAGGCACCCATCTATCCTTACACCATAAATTCTTTCTTTATCATTCTCATTCTTTCCTGGTTCATCGCCATTAAAGAAATATCTGCCAGTACCAAAATAGATATAATGCATATTAAAGCACTTTGCATATTCTACTTTTGCCGTTACTGGTTTTAAGGCGCTGTTAAAGACCTTAATAAACTCCCATTCTGCAGGATTATCACTATTTGTCTTTACGCCAACAATATTCCCCTGCCAGTTGTTACCTGTCTTGTAGCTGACTCCAAAAAATACCATGTCTGTGTTACCATCCCCATCATAATCTATCCCATTGGTAAATAGGCGTCCGCCAAAGGCATTTTTAAAACAAGAAAAGGGCGTTAATTCGGTTGTTGAATCTATTGTAAAATTGTTTTTTAACTTCAGAACAAAGACCTTTAGATTCTGCCCTGATTCACCACTATAATTTGTTGGTCCAGAGACAAACATGACATAATAATTGCTATTCCTTTTTATAAATGCAGGGCCAGAATAGGTAAAACCTAGATCTGGATCTCCAAACTCCCACAAAAACTTGGGATTTTCGGGATCAGTAACATCTAGTGCAAAATAAGAAGAAAGGCCAATACAGTTATTGTTTGCAGGGTTATAATTTGATGGATCAGGGCAGGTATCAGCAATTGGCCCTACACAATTTGTGCCACTGCACCCAACTGCCCCACCAAACCGCATGCCACCAATAAGGATGTATTTATCGACCTTACCATCATTGTCTGTATCAAGCTCAACAATATATGGTGTTAAATCAACAAAATACATATGGCAATAATCTGAATCGGTCAAGGCACGCAAATAAGGGAGGGTATTTTTGGGGATAAATGCCCAAATTTCTTCTCCTATTTTGTTTATTTCACAGCGATTACCTCCATCATTGCAAATCTTTACTATTTGATATGGACCTAAATTATCATATCTCATCTTTCCCAATTTAAAGGCATGTAACATCCCATCATTTGCCCCAATATAAACTACAGAATAATCATCATAATTAATTATCTTTGGCGTTGAATAAATGATATCCCCCAATTTCCAGGTATGGGTATCATCAATTTTTCTTTCTCTATATCCTGAGATATCCTCACCATAGATAAAGTTCTTTAGGTCGCTAAAAGAGATAGATTTAGAAATCAATTTTGCACCTTCATCCTCTTCATCTATTGTCCCATCTTCATCTTCATCGCCAAAAATTTTTGAACATGTTATGTCCTTTAATTCTGCCAAATTGGCAGGCGCTGAAGGCTCTAAATTACTGATAATTGTATAAATCTTTCTATTGGTTGTAAGATTATTTTTTAATTTTTCACCTGCCTCCCAAACAGGGTGGATTCCATCAATAGAATTATAGGTAATAACCTTATTACCTTCTGTGCCATTACAATTACTTTTATACGCATCTATTTTCAGAGCTCCACTTTCTTCAAAATAAAAATCTAGGATATAGTCTCCACCAGGGCTACCATTTGTACAAACATCCAGTGCCTTATTTTCAATATTATCTTCCCTGATATTAGTGGCTATGTCTGAATTATAAAGCCAGTAATCATAAAGATAGCCAACCCAATCTACTGTTTCATCACCAAACTGTTTTTGTGGATAAAATACCGCCTGTAAGATGCTTGCACCCTCTTTTGTTTTTTCAGAAAGGATAGAACAGGAGGTGCCTGATGAGGCACGCTTGAGGATATCAGTAAAAATTGTACTCAATGCCTCTGTCAACTCATCAGGGTTATCTGCATAATAAGCATGACCGTTTACATCGGTTCCACCGTGAACAGCCATTTCGTCTAACTTTGGTTTTGCTTCATCAGAAAGCCCAACTCCTAAAATATAGGTTTTTATGTTATGAGGAGAAGAAACGCAATAACCCCCAGATGGACAATCCTCATCTTTGGTACAGGATTGGGACAAGTTATTGGAGCAAACTTTGTAGGGCACACACTTTCCACCACCAGAACAATCTTCATCTGTTGTGCAAAGCTTGGATGGGTCATTAGAGCATCTGTAATTCTTCAAAGTATCTAGTTTTGCTAAAACATCTGGCATCAATTCATCAGCGGTTTTAGGATTACCATTTTCATCAACACTAGGAAGTCCGTCTGTCACATAAACAATAAAGGTTTTCTGACACCAATATTGAATGGGCGTATCTTCTCCATTTAAATAATCTATTGCCGTCTGTAGCGTGCCTGCGGTTGGGGTTAATCCTGCATTGATGATGTAAGGGCATGTGTTCTTGTTACTATTATGGCAACTCATGTAACCCGATTCATCGTTTTCCTTGGGATCGAGCTTGTTCATCAGGTTTGTATAGGTGGATGTAGTATCACCATTAGAATCTACCAAATCCCCCACAGGTACGTGGAGATAGCCGTCTCCAGGTGATCTATTTGAAAACCAGGTTTGGCCAACATGGTACCAACTTAGCCTTCGGCCAAAATCGTCATAACCTAAGGCATAATCAGTATCGGTTGGAACAAATAGTGCATCAAACCAATAGTTAGAATAACCGATATAATCGTCAGATGTTCCTGTTTTAGTATGATAACAACTGTAAGAATCATAAGGAGAACCTTCATTAGAATTATACCCTGTTGAATAACAAAAGGCATCAGCCAAATTCGAACTAGAATACATCGGATAAGCATGCTTATAATACATGTAGTGAGAAGGGTCTGCCGGATTAACCATTCTTTGCGTCTTTGGATAGACCAAACTACAATATCTATTTCTTTGCTCAGAACCAATAGAATAGTTAGTAATAATTTCATCAAAGTAGTTTACATCAAAGGAGGGATTATCTGCTTTACATTGAGATTCACAGATAGACTTTGCCGTTGCATTGCCTGTTTGGCAATATTCTACGCATTCAGGAGGCGGATTTGGGCAGTATGATTTTGGTTCATAAGAGACAAAATAAGGAGAATTGTGGATATGATAGGCACTAACACCAGAGACTTTGTATGTTATTAAGCCCATTCTGAATTTATCTTTAAACCGCTCAACAATGTCTCTTAATGCCTTCTTCCCGACAACGGATTTGCTCGCAGGAGAATATGAACCTACAGCATTCCCATAAAAGTCCTCATCCATACTATTTGAATTATCAAAGATAATCAATACATTTGTCTTTGGCGGATTTAATGTTACAAAAGGTGGTATAGCACAATAATCTCTCATTGCTGTTGCAGGGCTATCTTTGTAGAAAATAAATAAAAGCAAGATAGTTATTACGAAAATAGAGCACACCTTTCGCATTTATTTTCCTCCTTTCAAGATAATGCATTTTAATCTACCATCCTCAAAAACAAGTTCTGCAATAGTTACTTTGTGTTTGTTTTTTAGTCTGTTGTCTATTATTCTGGTATGGGAAGGGATTTTGTATTTATTACCAACATTGTCATAAATATACCCTTGATCAATTTTTGAAACCACGATATTAACCCTTTTTGTATGTACACTTGAAATTGTCTTTGAAGCCCTTGAAGTGGAAGGTGAAATAGTAAATCCCCAGGCAGGCAAAACACTAAAGATGATAAAAATAGTAACCATGCTTATTTTCTTTCTCATATTTTCCTCCTCTATTCCTTCTTTTGTTATTACTCCATCCATTGTAATAAAGTAACGCCCTTTTGGTCTGTAAACACCTTCAATCGCCTACCTATGCATTAAAAAACCCGCCTTGACCTAAACATCAAGGCGGGCTTGCTTCCGTTTAATACTTCGGCAGCCGTGCCGCCTTGCCTGCTTTCGCAGGTTTAGGCCCAGGCTTTGCGCCCTGCCCTTTCGGGCAGTTTGCCTTTATCGGTATTAAACCTCCATTTAAGAATAATAATTATATTTAAAAAAGTCAACCTTAAAAAATTATTTAAATCCTCCGGCCTTAAAACCCTTTAAACCAATAAATTCAGCGATATTGCCTAGTTCAGACTCTATCTCCAATAGACGATTGTATTTGGCCAGGCGCTCACTCCTGCAAGGGGCGCCTGTCTTTATCATACCTGTTCTCTTTGCCACAGCCAGATCGGCAATGGTGGTGTCCTCTGTCTCACCAGAGCGGTGGGAGATACAGGGGGCCATGCCAGCAGTCTTTGTAATTTCAATAGCCATTAGGGTCTCTGAAACGGTCCCAATCTGATTTAATTTTATCAAAACCGAATTGAAGGCACCCTCTCTAATGCCCCTCTCTATGATAGAGGGGTTTGTAACTGTTAAGTCATCGGCCACAATCTGGATTTTCTCACCCAATTTCTTATAAAGGAGCCTCCAACCAGGCCAGTCTTCCTCAGAAAGGCCATCCTCAATGGAGATGATAGGGTATTTTTCTACCAGATTAGAGAGTAGCTCTACCATCTCTTCTGAATTTAATTTTTTGCCCTCTGATTTTAGTTCATAGAGCCCATCTTTATAAAAACTGCTGGCTGCCAGATCCAAGGCAAAAAATACCTCCTTTGCTGGTCTATAACCTGCCCTTTCAGCAGCCTCTAACAAAAGTGAAAGCGGCTCCTCATTATTAGAGAGGTTTGGGGCAAATCCCCCCTCATCCCCTACAGCGGTAGAGAGCCCCTTATCCTTTAGGATATCCTTTAGGGTGTGGTATATCTCTGTCCCACACCTCAGTGCCTCACTATAGCTATTAAGACCTGCAGGCACTAGCATATATTCCTGGAAGTCTACATTATTGTCTGCATGTACACCCCCATTTAGTACATTAAACATCGGCACAGGCAAAAGATTTGCATCTATTCCTCCTAAATACCTATATAGTGGGATCCCTTCATACAAGGCCGCTGCTTTTAGCACTGCCAAGGAGACACCAAGGATGGCATTTGCCCCTAGCTTAGATTTATTGGGGGTACCATCCAAATCTATCATAGTTTTATCTATCAATGCCTGCTCCCTCACATCCTTTCCTATAAGGGCAGGTGCAATCTTTTCCTTAACATTGTTTATGGCCTTAACTACACCCTTGCCCCCATATCGATTATCCCTATCGCGTAACTCCAGGGCCTCCTTAGTGCCTGTAGAGGCACCAGAGGGCACTATGGCCTTTTCTACAATACCACTTTCTAGATATACAAATACAGCCACTGTGGGGTTTCCCCGGGAGTCCAATACCTCCAAGGCATCGATTCTTGAAATATAAGGCATCTTTTACCTCCATTTTTTATTTTATTTGAGCAAGTCTGACCTTTTTATCAAGGTAATCTTCTATATGCCTTCTAATTTTTTGAATCTTTTCTGTTTTAGGTAGGGTTTTAATAATCTTATCTAGATATTTTCTCTCTTTTATTAAGACAAAGGTAGGCAAAAAATTGATATCAAATAGCCAGCTTAGCTGCATAAGTTTTAGGTCATTTAGGGTCTTTAATTTTTCAATTTCTATAACCTTACAATTGAGGATATCCTCAATAAAAGACTCTGAATACCCAGGGATATTAGGTAGCCCAAAATCCAACACAGGATTATTTAATCTCTCACTTTGATAATAATTAGTAACCACATACCATATATCTAGCTTGTCGGCATCCCTAATCAATTTTGCATAGAATAGACATCTGCTATCCTCATAAGCAGGAAGTTTGCGTACATTGTGGTATCCTATGGCCTTAAAGATCAAGGACTGCTCTTCTTTAGATAGGCAGGAAAGGACATTTTCCCTTTTTAAAATCCGAACACCAAGGGCGGCATGGTCAATGGATTGGTCATCTCTGAATGTATGATATACCTTAAATTGCTCAAATCTCCCTAAATCGTGAAATAGGGCTATCGTCTCTGCCAGATAAAGTTCCTTAGTATCTAAACCTAGTGCACTTCCTATGGTAAGTATATTTTTGCATACCCTTAGGGTGTGTTCTTCTTTTAGCCTAATATTTTCCTGTATTTTTTCGTCTTCTGAATAAAATCCCTTTACATAGTTGTTAAACCATTTGTAAAAAAAAGAGATATTATCAATATTCATTTAAGTTAAATAATAAATTACTGCCTTAGCGTTTCTTCAAAGACCTCCAGATGTTCCCTTGCCGATTTATCCCAGCTAAATATTTTTGCCCTTTCTAACCCCTTTTTTATTAATTCTTCCCTCAAGTCCTTATCATCTAACACCTTGCAGATGCCCTCGGCAATGCTATCAATATTATAAGGATTTATATAATAGGCAGCATCACCACAAATCTCTGGCAATGCCGAGATATTTGGGACCACTACTGGACATCCACAGGCCATGGCCTCTAAGGGGGGCAGGCCAAAGCCCTCATATAGAGAGGGGAAAACAAATAAAGTAGCTAGATTATAAAGAAAGGCCAGTTCTTGATTACTTACATAGCCCAAATAGTAAATATTTTCCTTTTCTACATTTATTAAGGCCATTATCTTTTTGTTTCTCCATCCGGGGACACCTGCTAAAACCAGCTTTAAATCTTTTTTTACATCTTTATTTAGGCTTATATAAGCCTTTATCAAACGCTCAAGATTCTTTCTAGGCTCTAAGGCCCCCACAAACAAGAGGAAATATTGAGGCAGTTTAAATCGATTTCTAAATCCGTTTAGCTCTGATGGGCTATATCCCTTAAAGATACCTTTATCATATCCATTATAAATTACCTTGATTTTCTCTGGCTCAAAATTAAGAAGTTCTAATATTTCTTTTTTCATGTAATGAGAAACAGTAATTATCATATCAGACCTATAAATGCACTTCCAGAAGTTTTCCTTAAAAAATTCAACCCTATCCCTTGGATGCCACTGTGGGTATTTATAAAATGAGAAATCATGAATAGTAGTAATAACTTTTTTGGCATTTATACCATCGAGTGGAACAAATTTTCTATATTCTGTGCATTCTCTTTTAAAAAATCAAGGCCTCTATAGAGGTGCTCAAGCCTTAGGCCATCTATCTCTTCATCATATACCTCTCTTTTTAGCCACTTTTGTGTTGAAAGCTTACTTAGTGGGTCTAAAAGCCTCCCTAGGACCATAGAGAAGATAACTGAGCTTAAATCAAATTCAAATTTTCTCTCCTTGACATATTCACTTATAATCCTTTTAAGCCCTGTCTTTTGCCAAAGGGCCTTAAATACCAAAACAGGACCATATAGCTTTGCCCAATCTGCAAATAGTCCCTTGCTAAGGTTTAGGATGGCCCTCTTTTTTGAGAACTTTGCCAGGCTATCTAGCCTACTAAGGTTTGCTAGGAACTGGTATTCTTGCGCCAATTTTGCCCGTTTTTTTCTGAGTCAGACCTTGAAAGTCGGCAAGAAAGTGTCAAAGTACAGGTATAATAGAATTTTTAACTTCCAATAATCGGTATTTTTTAACTAATTAACATAATTGGCAACACAAATCTCATTAAATTGCTTACTTTTACCAAGAAAATGTAGTATATTAAAACTATGATAGCAATAAAACGGCTAGAGGATAGAGAGATAAGGGATATTCTCAAAAAGGCCTGGAATGGGGCCCTAAGCCTGGTAGATATTGATAGACCTTACACTATACCAATCGCCTACGTATTCTACAGGGATAGTCTATATTTTATCTTAATAGGTGAGGGAAGGAAAACAAGGTGTTTTAAGAGAAATAAGAATGTTTGCTATCTAATCTTTTATGAGGTCTCAGAAGACCACTACTCAATCCTTGTAGAGGGAGTACTTGAGAAGGTCTCAGAAGAGGCCCTAATAAGGGAGGTTATTCCATTATTTTACAGCAGAAAGGAGATAGTCAAGGATTTAGGTCTAACAGAACAGAGGTGTAAAGAGATTGTTGATATGTCACTAAAAAATCCAAATACTGGGCTATTTAGGTTGGTTCCAGATAAAATTAGTGGAATGAAAAAGAGACTAATATAAATATGAAAAGGCCATATGAGTGGATTGAACACACAGCAGATGTAGGGGTTAGGGTATTTGGAGATGATCTAAAGGGTTTATTCTCCCATGCGGCAAGTGCATTTTTTGAAATCATTACAGACCTAAATACAATTGATGCAAAAGAGACCCACATCATAGAGATAGAGGGCGAGGATTTAGAAGATTTATTAATAAATTGGCTAAATGAACTTTTGTTTCTCTTTGAGACAAAGGGCCTTGTGTTTAAAGAGTTTGAAATAGAGGAAATAAAAAAGGATCATTTGAGGGCAAGGATAAAGGGGGAGTTGTTTGATTTAAAAAAACACCCACTGAAGACGTGCATAAAGGCAGTGACCTACCATCAGCTAAGGGTTGAGAAGATCAAAGAACACTGGGAGGCCCAAATAATCTTTGATATTTAATCCCATCCACAGCTTTATTCTTAATTTTGAGAAATTTTTAAAAATAAGACTTGACAGTTTGTATAATTTTTATTAGGAATCATTTGTTTTAATGAAAATTAAAGAGGTAATTTCAAAGGAAGACTGGAGGGGGTTTTTAAAACTGCCTTGGCAGGTATATAAAGGCAACCCATATTGGGTACCTCCATTAATTGAAGATGAAAAATTTAGGTTAGATACGAAAAAAAATCCATTTTATCATCATGCCCAACTAAAATGCTTTATTGCCATAAAAGAGGGAAAAGTATTGGGTAGGATAGCCGGTATAATTGATGAGAATTATATAAATACCCATAATGAAAAAACAGGTTTTTTTGGTTTTTTTGAGTGTCTTCCTGATTATGAGTCGGCAGAGGCCCTACTTTCAGCCGTAAGGGATTGGCTTAAAAAAAGAGGCATTCGGTATTTAATGGGCCCTTTTAGCCCCTCCATTAATGATACATGTGGCCTCCTTATAGAGGGATTTGACAAGATGCCCTGTTTTATGATGCCCTATAATCCTCCCTATTATATAGAATTTGTAGAAAGATTTGGCATGGAAAAGACCATGGATCTTCTTGCCTATGAGACAAAGACAGAGCAGAATAAGGCTATATCTAGAATTTCTTCTTTAGTAGAGAGACTTCGCAAAAAATACCCAGATGTAAAGATAAGAAACGTAAATCTAAAAAGGGTTGATGAGGAAATAAAGACAATAAGGAATATATTCAATAATGCATGGGAGAGAAACTGGGGTTTTACCCCCTTGACAGATGAAGAGATGAAGAGCATAGCAAAGAGGCTAAAACCGCTCATTGTGCCAGATTTGGTCTCTATTGGGGAATACAAAGGTGAGCCATTTGGCCTCATCCTTTTTTTGCCTGACTACAATCAGGTATTTAAACATATAAATGGATCCCTCTTTCCATTTGGATGGTTAAAATTCCTTTGGTATACAAGAAAGATTGATCGCATTAGGGGGCTGCTGCTTGGTGTAAAACACAAATATCAAGGGACAGGCCTTGTCTCCTTCCTCTTTTATAAAAGCTGGCAAAAGGTATTAAAAAGGGGTCAATACAAATATGTAGAACTGTCCTGGGCCCTAGAGAATAATCTCCCAGTACTTCGTTCAACAAGACTTTTAAATCCTACCCTTACAAAGGTCTATAGAATATATAAAATGGAGATTTAGTTATAACTTTCCCACAGTAGCCAGATAAATAGTAGTCTCTTGCTCACCATCGACCTTTAGTAGTTTGTTTATCTCATCATCAAAGAATGCACCAATAGGGCATGCACCTAGGTTAAGGGCAGTAGCCGCTAGCAAGAGGTTTTGGCAGATATGCCCAGCATCCAAAAATATATACCTAATAGCCCTATCACGATACTTTGCCATAGTGCGTAAGATAACTGCCGTCCAGACAAATGCCACCGCTGCCCTCCTTATTGTCCTCTGTCCTAGGGCAGCCGCTGTAAGGCCTTGTGAAAAATCGCCCTCGGCCAGTCTCTCTAACAAGAAATCACGGACATTAAAGTGGTAGATGCCTGATGGTACACCCTCTACCCTAAAGATAAAAAGATATGTCTCTATAGGGTAAAGTGCACCGGCTGAGGGGGCGGCACGGAGACCCTCTTCTGATGTGATTCCCTGAGATGCCCAAAGTAGACAGGAGATTTCTTTCAAACTTAAGTATTCCTTTTTGTAATAGCGTCGAGAACGGCGTTTACTTATAACCCTTGCAAAATCTTCTAGGGGAAGGTCCTCCCTTGGTAAGTAAAGCTTAGGGGCCTCTAAATATGTCTTGTATAAAGGGACAAAGGGGATCTCCCCAAGGTCATCCTCTAGTGGCCTATCCAAATAATATTTTGTCTCAATAAGATATCTATAGCCAATTCCCCTTTTGTATTTTGATGCCATTTTTTCTTTAATATCATATTTTTTAGAAGATTAAAACATCCCTGACAGAAAAGGGGAAATAATGTATCATATAAAGATTATGGAAAGGCCAATAGTTGCAATAGTAGGTTGCCCAAATGTAGGGAAATCTACCCTATTTAATCGTTTAGTAGGAAGGAGAAAGGCCATTGTTGATAGTACCCCTGGGGTGACCAGAGACCGTATCTGTGCCAATATTGAGTGGGACAGCACACCCATCACATTGGTAGACACAGGCGGTTTTCTATCTGAGGAAGGGGATGCCATTTTAAATCAAGTATTGTCCCAGACCAAAGAGGCCATAGAGGAGGCAGATGTAATCATCTTTTTAGGGGATAGTCGTATAGGGCCAACACCCTTAGATGTGGAATTGGTAGATTTGTTGCGTAAGGCAAAAAAACCGGTCTTGTTTGCCATAAATAAAATAGACGATGAAAAACACCTATCCAAAATCTATGACTTTTATGGGCTTGGTATAGAAGAGGCCCTTCCCATTTCTGCACTGCATGGTAGGGGGATAGACAAACTTATGTCTAAAGTGATAAGCCTATTGCCCCAGAAGTTACCCTTAGAAGAAGAAAAAGAGACTATTAAGATCTCTATAATAGGACGGCCCAATGTAGGGAAGTCCTCCTTATATAACTATATCCTTGGTTATAGGCGCAGCATAGTAAGTGAGATACCAGGTACTACCAGGGACTCCATCGATACACTATTTCATTTTAAGGGAAAGGACTATCTCCTTATTGATACAGCAGGATTGAGGAGGAAGGCAAGGATTAAGTCTAAATTAGAAAGATACAGCATAGTACGTGCGCTAAAGGACATCAATCAAAGTGATGTAGTAATTTTACTTATTTCTGCACAGGAAGGCATTACCCATCAAGATTGTCAGATCATAAGCCATGCAGAAAAACAAGGAAAATGCATTATATTGGCAGTCAATAAATGGGACCTCATGCCAAAGGGAAATCAATTTAAGAGGGAATATATTAAGGCTGTTCAAAACAGATTAATTTTTGCCTCCTTTATCCCCATTCTTACAATCTCTGCACTGACCGGTATGGGAATAGATGAAATCTTTCCACTGGTTAATAAGCTTTATAAGGCATATACAAAGCGTATCCCTACAGCTAAGATAAATAGGTTTATAGAGGAAATTACTGAGGAATATCAACCCCCTTTATCTAATAATAAGAGGGCAAAATTTTATTATACTACCCAGGCCCAGATCAAACCACCAACTTTTATCATCTTTACCAATTATCCAGATAGCATACCTGACAGCTATAAGCGATTTTTGATAAATAGAATTAGGGCTGGCCTTGGTTTTCATCATGTGCCTATAAGGCTTATTTTAAGGAGGAAGAGATAACCCCAGATTTATGCAAATTATAGCGCTGTTTTACACTGGGGCTCCGCCCCAGACCCCATCTTGCCAAATACCTAAGGAATAACTTTATATTAATATAATCCCAAATTATTGCATAATTTGGGTATTTACATCAAAAATAATTGTGATATAAGAAGACACATGCTCATTGTTCAAAAATATGGTGGAACCTCTGTAGGGGATACTGAGAGGATTAAGAGGGTTGCCCGTCGCATAGCAAAGACCTATGACCAAGGACACAGGGTTGTAGTAGTGGTCTCTGCCATGACGGGTCAGACCGATAGGCTTATTGAGCTTGCTCACAAGGTAAGTAAGGTACCCGATCCTAGGGAGCTTGATGCCCTATTGGCCACTGGAGAACAGGCCTCTGCGGCCCTACTTACTATGGCCCTTAAAGATATGGGATATAATGCTACCTCCCTCCTTGCATTTCAGGCAAGGATAATTACAGACAATGCATTTGGCAGGGCCAGGATTGACAAAATAGATTCACCCATTTTGCAAGAGGAGATTGAGAGGGGAAATATTGTTGTGGTAGCTGGATTTCAGGGTATAGACAGTCATGGTAATATAACTACACTGGGCCGTGGTGGCTCCGATACCACCGCTGTTGCCCTAGCCGCAGCCCTTAAGGCAGATCTATGTGAGATATATACCGATGTAGAGGGGGTATTTACAGCCGATCCCAAAATCTGTCCAGATGCCATCAAGATACCTCGCATCTCTTATGATGAGATGATGGAGATGGCGAGTCTAGGGGCAAAGGTCTTACAGATCAGGTGTGTAGAATTTGCAAAAAAGTATAATGTACCGGTGCATGTCCGGTCATCCTTTAGTGAAGTGGAGGGAACTATGGTGGTAAAAGAAGAGCCTGAGATGGAGAGGGTGATAGTGGCAGCCGTAACCTGCGATAAAAATGAGGCACGCATTACCATTACTAGGGTACCAGACCGCCCTGGTATAGCCGCCCAAATCTTTAAGCCTATTGGTGAGGTAGGCATTGTCGTGGATATGATCATCCAAAATACTAGCGCAGAGGGCCTGACAGATGTTACCTTTACAGTGCCCAAGGCAGACTTCCATCAGGCTATGGAGATTAGCCGCAGTGTAGCAAGTAAAATCGGGGCTGAAAGGGTTTTGGGGGATGAACACATTGCAAAGGTATCCATTGTGGGGGTAGGGATGAAGAGCCACTCTGGGGTAGCAGCCAAGATGTTTTCTACCCTTGCAAAAGAAGGCATAAACATCCTTATGATCAGTACCTCAGAGATAAAGATCTCCTGCGTTGTGGATGAGAAGGTGGCAGAAAGGGCAACAAAGGTACTCCATGATGCATTTATTTTAAATAAGGCCTAATTGTTATGACTGTAAAGATTTATGATACAACCTTAAGGGATGGGACCCAGGCTGAGGACTTTAATTTACAACTTGAAGACAAACTAAAGATTGCCCAAAAATTGGATGAATTGGGCGTCCATTATATAGAAGGCGGTTGGCCAGGCTCAAATCCAAAGGACATACAATTTTTTGAAAGAATTAGAAATTTCCATTTAAAGAATGCAAGGATTGCGGCCTTTGGCAGTACCCACCACCCAAGAAATTTGCCCCAAAATGATAGGAATCTAAATGCACTTTTAGAGGCAAGGGCAGAGGTAATCACTATTTTTGGAAAGAGTTGGGACCTCCATGTAAAAGATGCCCTGAACATATCCCTAGAGAGAAACTTAGAGATAATTTATGACTCCTTGTCCTATCTAAGGCCTCATGTAAAGGAGCTCTTTTATGATGCAGAGCACTTTTTTGATGGTTTTAAAAAAAACCCAGAATATGCACTTGCTACAATAAAAAGGGCTATAGAGGCTGGGGCAGACTGTATCATCTTGTGTGATACAAATGGTGGGACACTCCCACATGAGATTCCAGAGATTATAAGTGTCATTAAGGATAGATTCAAGGGCATAAGTTGGGGCATCCATGCCCACAACGATGCAGAATCGGCCGTAGCCAATACCCTCATTGCTGTAAAACTAGGGGCAGATCAAGTCCAGGGTACAATAAATGGTGTAGGGGAGAGGTGTGGCAATGCAAACCTATGTTCTGTCATACCTGCCTTAAAGCTAAAGATGGGGATTGATTGTGTAAGTGATGAACAATTATCTAAGCTCACATCCCTTTCACGTTTTGTTACAGAATTATTAAATATCCCGCATCCAAAGTATCTACCATATGTTGGAAGGAGTGCATTTGCCCATAAGGGTGGTGTACATGCAAGTGCCGTAAAGAGGAATCCCAATACCTATGAGCACATTCCCCCAGAAAAGGTAGGAAATAGCAGGCGTATTTTGGTCTCTGAACTTTCAGGGAAGGGGACTATCTTGAGCAAGGCAAAGGAATATGGTCTGAGCCTAAACGATGTAGATATAAAAAATATTTTGCAACACCTAAAGGAACTGGAAAACCAAGGATTTCAATTTGATGTAGCTGAGGCATCTTTTAAGCTTATGATGCATCGTACCTGTGGTGTCTTACCTCAATACTTTAAGCTTCTGACCTACAGGGTTCGTGATTACAATACACTAGAAGGAAGACCCATTGCCGAGGCAGAGATATGGGTTGAGGTAAAGGGGGAGGCAAGGCATGCCATGTCTTTGGGACAAGGGCCAGTAAATGCACTGGATAGGGCACTTCGTAAGGCCATAGAGGGGTTTTACCCAAGTCTTAAAGAGATGAGTTTAATAGATTACAGGGTAAGGGTATTGCCAGGCATCTTAGGGACAGAGGCAAAGATAAGGGTATTGATAGAATCTAAGGATAAACAGTGTAGTTGGCGGACAGTAGGGGTCTCTCATGATATCCTAGAGGCCAGTCTTCAAGCACTGGTAGATAGCATTATCTATAAATTGTTTAAGGATAATATCGAAGGCCTATATGATGGATCATGA
>Ga0209410_1000456_pt1 | contig 18849 bp, 14 predicted proteins | sample Mar14436cmmetaG_FD_184135 | JGI IMG/M metagenome (GOLD analysis project Ga0209410, IMG submission 184135) | Marine hydrothermal vent microbial communities from Guaymas Basin, Gulf of California to study Microbial Dark Matter (Phase II) - Marker... ... | reverse complement strand
ATTCGAACCCGCGACCTGGTGATTACAAGTCACCCGCTCTACCGGGCTGAGCTACCGGGGCTCGTATTTGTTGAGGACTTCTATCCCTGGAAGGGGAACTCCTGATAAGAGTGTGGTACTAGCTCCCCCTCCTGTACTAACGTGATTTATTCTTTTCTCTAGCCCGAGCATTTTCACTGCAGCTACTAGATGCCCCCCTCCTATTACAGTAAAACCCTCGGTCCTCGCCATAGCCCTCAGGATCATTTCAGTCCCTATCGCAAATTGTGGGACTTCAAACATCCCTGCAGGACCGTTAGCCACTATCGTCTTAGAGCTCATGATCTCCTCTGAGTACTTCTCAGCAGTGCCTATTCCTATGTCTAGTATTCTACCTTTGGGTGGAACCTCCTTAATTGAGATATCGATTCTTTCTCCTCCAATTTCAACACCGAAGTCCTCCGGAAGTACTATTTTTTCCTTAAATCTACTGAGAATACTTCTAGCTTTTTCTATTAGGGTATTGTCCTTCTTTTTTATCAATTCTTCGTTCTCCTTACCTAGATTCACTCCCTTGGCCAAGAGGAATAAGTTAGCCACTAACCCAGTAAGCAGTACTTTATCGGCAATTCCCCTCTCTAGTGAGTTCTCTATGGTATTGAGAGCATCTTCTAATTTAGCTCCACCCAGAACGAATATAGATGGTCTACCTGGGTCCCTGAGCCTTTCCACTAGGGAATGATATTCCTTTTCCATGAGCCTACCTGCATAGGACGGGATGACCGGAGGAAACCCTATTATGGAGGCGTGTGGCCTATGGGCAGCGGCGAAGGCATCGTTTACGTATACATCGGAAACTCTAGAGAGCTTTCTCACCATGACACATCTAGAGTGTTCCTCTGGACTCCGCTTCAAAGTCTCCTCAGAATAGAATCTAACGTTTTCCAACATTATTGCATCACCTTCATCCAAGGAAACTATGGATTCCCTCGCGTATTTACCGAAAATGTCTTCTATGTACTCTATTTCGAATCCCAGCAATTTAGAGAAGAGCACAGCGTGCTTCTTTGTAGTGGTGAAGTCTCTAGCGCCAGGTCTGCTTTGATGAGCCATGATTACTACCTTGGCCCTCTTCTCCAATAACTCTCTGATAGTGGGCAAGTGTGATCGAAATCTCTCGTCGTCGAGTATTTCACCAGTTTCTGGATTTATGGGAGAATTCACGTCAACTCTTAGAATAACGACTTTTCCTTTTGGATCTAGGTGATCCAGAGTCTTCAATGCAAGCCCCCTATCAACTAATCGAAGTATTTTATTATTTTTTCAGTTTTCTTCTCTCGATGCCTTCCACTAGATGAACTTCGAATAAGCTTCAATCAGTTCTAAAGCCTTCTCTTTAGGATTTTTACTCTTTACAAATGAGGAAGAAACTAGTACTCCATCCATTCCTATTTCCATGGCCCTCTCAACGTCTTCTCCGGAGGATATACCTGCACCACAAAGTATTCTAATTTTGAACTCTTTCAGTTGTAGTGTTCTCTCTAGCAGCTCCGGTTTTGCTTTAGAGACGGAAATTCCGGTACCTATTAACTCGGGAGGCTCCACTGCTATGAAATCCGGTGAGAGTTTAGAGATCATTGAAGCTATCAACTCGTCCTCTGCGCAGACTATGCTAGTCAGTCCTAGATCCTTCAAGGTGAGGACACCCTCTTTTATGGAGGAAATCTCAAGTTTTCTTTCGGAGTGATTCAATAAGCTACCAGAAACTCCAGCTTCTTTTAGAGAGAGAGGAGAAACCGATCCAGTGTAAGCCCCTTTCACAGGATCCACGTGCTGAGAGAATACTTCTAAGTTCACAGTCTCCCTAATTATCGTGGGTATGTCCAAGTACTGGGGTGAGACAGAGATCTTGACCCCAAATTCCTCTCCAATCTCATCTAAATATCTCGATAGTCTCAGAGCACCCTTGCCTATTGCCTCAGGATATGCCTTGTAGTTGAACAGTATCATTGCCATCACCATATCAGCTCGGATTCCCTATTGGTTTCCAATCCCCTTTTTATTTCAAGGGCAATTCTCCTACCTGTGCTCATTGGCTCGTTGTATTTCACCCAGGTGTAGGGGGAGCCCCAGACGTATAAAGAGGTCCCTGCAACGATTCTGGCCGATATCTCAAAGACGTAGAATTCCAATCCATCGGTGCATACAGTCTCTAGACAGAATGGACCTATCATCCCTGGGTAGAATAACTCCTTAGATTTTTTGACCACTCTCTCCCCCATTTCAAAAACCTCTGGCAGAAGGGACTCTCTCAGAATCACAGGTATATTTCCAGTGACAACGTAAGTGGGCGAGAAGTATTTCTCCCAGTCCGGAATTCTGGTCAAACCATCTACGTTGCTCTCATATCTTATGTCGGAACCAGTGAACTCTATCTCGTCATTTAACGGAGAATAGAAGTAATGTAGGTAAAATCTAGTCCCCACTACATATTCCTGGATTACGTGAGGCTCTTTCTCCCTACCTCTTATTTTGTCCCAGTACTCCTCCTCGCTACTTGCTAGGAAGAAGTCCCTACCACCCTTTGCGCCGAAGAACTTGACTATCACAGGACCATCAATTTCATCAGGTTTTACTTCTCTCGGCATTTTCAATCCAGAAGACGTCAACCATTCTCTTTCCTTTCTTCTATCTGATTCCCATTCCAATACTAACCTATTTCCAAAGCATGGAACCTCTAACTTATCCAATATGTTTTTTGGGCCTATGTATTCTACGAAAGAACCGTGAGGGATTAACACGCAGTTTCTCTCTATCAATTCGTCCTGAACTTCACTTGAAAGTATGTCTTTGAAATTTTCTACGAATAAAGTAAAGTTAGCCACATTGAAATTTCTATAGAGCTTCTCTCTATCCTTTGTTGTTATTAAAAGGGTGTCAAATCCTTCTTGCCTTGCACCGTGCAGTATTTGCAGGGCGGAGTGAGACGCTATAGTTCCTATGGTGATCTCTCCTCCATAGGACTCGAGTATCTCTTTTATCCTCTCTTGGCTTATCAATCAGCTCCCCTAGCTTGGATGAAGATTCAGGTATTTTACCCTTGCCGAACTTGGCCTATAGGGATACACTAAGTAGTCATGTAAATTTGGGCCAACAGAAGACTAATAAGAGATAAATAAACAGGAGAATCGGGTATAGTGTTAGGTCACAAATTGGTAATTGGCGGGCCCGCCGGGATTCGAACCCGGGGCATCTGGCTCCGAAGGCCAGCGCTCTATCCTGGCTGAGCTACGGGCCCGTAATTTTTATCTCCGAAACACCTAGGTAAATTTTTCCATGGTGATTTGCATGAAGGCAATAGTTTGTGGAAGCTCATCCCACCTAAAAGAGCTGAGAAAAGCCCAGGAATTTTTATCAGAGTTGGGTTATGAGGTGATAGACCAATTTGACTTAAATTACACTGGAAAATTATTTTCTCCAAGAGATTTGGAAGAAATACACTCGATAGTGAGACATGACATATCTAAAGTATTGGAGGCAGATATAGTGTTTTTGTTAGCCGAAAACCCCTCTTGGGGAGCGGCCATTGAGGCAATGATAGCGAAACAACTAGGAAAAAAAGTCGTACTCATGCTAAAGAAGGAAAGGAAAGGAGAGCTAGGAAGTCCATGGCCTTTCGTAATTTCAGATGAAATCCTTGAGTATTAGGCTTAGTATACATCCGGAAGCGAGACCGGGAATTGCCGGCAATCCCCTTCTGTATCTGTTCAGGTAGACTGTTACTAGAAGTCCAATCAAAGACAGGAACATGGCTAATAGAGAGCACTTCAGCCCACAGTACATTCTCATGGAGACGAAGAAAGAGGCAGGAAAAACTAGGTCTCCACCTCCTAAGCCAGCTACGTCATCTCCAATGGGGATCAGAAAAGCGGGAACAAATCCACTTCGTTCTCTCATTTCTTCGAACATGTATATCATGTGCTTGGTCCAGAACACTGCTATGACGTCGTATATTGCTAGGAGGACCAGTAGTACTGTGAGCACACCTATGCTGAACATCACACCTAGGTTTAGGCTTATTCCAACCAAAGCGAGCAATAAGCCAGTGTTACTCAAAACTAGGTTGAATTTCCTAACAGTTAAAATCCCGACGATTATGGATAAAATTGAACTAATACTTAAATCCAAACCTAAGAACAAACTCAGTAGAAGGAAGACACCGACTGAGATGGCAAAGAAGTATAGAACCCTTATGGAGGAGGGGAACTTACGCATCAGATATATAGTGATTGCTGTGACTACCAATATCAACACGAGCACGTTCACGGCCTGACTCAAGTCGTCGGAAGTCTCCATTCCACTTGGCACCTCCTCCGGAGCCAGAGAGATAGAGAGAATGGATCCAGAAATCCAAAGAAGTATTAGGAGGAAGTCAGCTCTCATCCTCATGGTTTCCCCTATGGAAAGGAAACGAATAAAAGTTTTTCACCAAGTCAACTCTCACATTTGAAGAGGAGATTGAAATGGTAGTTAAACCACATAGCTTGGAGTTCAGGATTCTGAAGGAGCTATCGAGAGACATGCCACTCACTCCAGACGAATTGTCCTGTAGACTAAAAGTCAAGAAGGAAGTCGTACTAGGAACTCTGATTAAGATGAAAATGAGGGGATTGGTGAAAAACAATGGAGACAGATATTTCCTTAACTACATGAGGAGACTAAGTTACATTGGAGTTAACGAGAAACAAAAGGTACCTGTAAAGAAAGAGAAAGTGAAGAAAAAGGATTCGGACAACAACAAGGGAGGAGATGCTGAATACATTTAGATCCACGGGCAGTCGACAATTCTTATTAAGACGTCTTTCTCATCCTTCTGAGAAATCTCTAGAACTAAGTATCTTCCATCTATTACAGCTCCAGGATTAAATACTTCCACATTCCCTATGAGGTCTCTCCCAGGAGATTCGTGTATGTGTCCACATATTCCAAGGGAAATTCTATCGCTGTTTTCTAGATAGAGTCTCCTTACAGCTTCACTTCCTACATGACCTCTGTAAGACAGGTCTAGGGAAGTCATCCTTGGAGCATCGTGTGTTAGGAGAATCACTCTGCTTTGTCTACTCACAGAGTTAAGAGAGGCTCTTCCGAGGAGGTACAACTCTTCCTCTGAGATTTCAAATGGTGTTGAAAAGGGAGTGGGAGTTGACCCTCCTATTCCACAGATCTCGAATTCCCCTATTGTGAAACTACTACCGTGTAGTCCGATACCTGGGAGTTCCTCTATTACATCAACTAGCCTGGGATCGTCGCAATTTCCGAACACGAATAGGGTATTCTCGCTAACTCCTAGTATCTCGTTCAGTAGATCCTCTACTTGTTCTACACTACCTTTGTTTGTTAGGTCTCCTGCCACTATTATAGAGTCAGGGGAATACTCTGATATTTTATTTAGGACTTCGTTCAGCCTATCGCTATCAGCATGGACGTCACTAATTACCCCAACTATCAAGTGAGGGATCACTCGCTTAGTTTCTTTATTAACTCTCTAATTCTGGATTGTATCTCCTCTAATTCGGATATTATTGCTTGTCTCTCCTCATAGAGTATCTGGCCCAGAAGTCCCTCTATATCACTCATTAATTCGTGCTTGCTCTCGGTCAAAGCTCTAACTTTTCTCCTTATGGGAACTATCCCAGCACCAGTGGTTTCAGGAATCGGTGCAGGCCTCTCCACTGTTGGTTCTGGGGCTGGCGGCACCCTAACTGGTTCTGGGGTAGGCCCTGGTTTAGATACTTCTGCAGGTTTTTCTTCCTTAACTAATGGTTTAAGCTTTACTCCCGGTTTGTACATTTTTCTTTGACAGTCTTTACATACTAAAACCATTTTTCCATCGATAACGGCCTGTTCAGGTCTCCCTATGATTTCTCTACCGCACACCGCGCACGTGGGCAAACTCACTCCCTCCAGGAGTATCCCTCTCTTATCCCATGTTATATATCTTTCCGCCACTCTGTAACCTCATCTTGATATGTATGTAATTCCAGCATCGTAAGCCTTATAATACGGTATAGCGTATAGGGTTGAGCGAAGGGGTGGAGATGTTCCTCAACGAGAAGGCTTGCAGGATAATAATAGCACTGAGAGAACTTGGGGAGGCGAATATATCCGAAGTAGCTAGGGTTGCTGGGGCAAACGTTGGGCACACCTCGAACACCCTTACTAAAGCAATATTAAGGGGTTACGTAATAAGAGAGAGAACGGACCGGGGTATAGTCCACAGGTTGACTGAGAAAGGGAGGAGGATGGCAGAAGTATTGGAAGAAACACTAAGAAAAATCGAGTCAATAGAATCTGAGGAGTTATGAAACATTAGAATAGAGGTGTTAGGACATGATTTCCGGTCGGGGGGGGCATTTAGTTAATGTGCTATTAGTGTTACTAACCCTCTCTTGGACTCTATCCGGAGTGAGCTATGCTGAGAGGGAGGAACCTAAGTATAGAGTGATAGTACAACTAGTAGAAGAAGAAGGAGACCAATTTAGGGGAGTAGGTCGATCTGTGGCCTTGTTCTCTGACTCCGTCATAGAGGAACTGAGCATAGTGAACTCTGTTGTCATGGAACTGACTCCTAGAGAAATAGAAGAGATATCGAAACTCCCTGGAGTGAAAAGCATCCAAATAGACAGGATAGTTTACTTAATGGGAGATGGAGAGGGCATAGCAGGTAACGTGGGAGCAGAGCCAATGTGGCAACTCGGCTATTACGGAGAGGGAGTCAAAGTATGTGTCATAGACTCCGGTATATATCCAGTAGATGATGCGCTTGGAGAGAACAAGATAGTTGAGTGGAGGAAATTCCATAAGGAGGCTCCAAGACCGACTTCCATAACACATGGTAACTACGTTTCTAGGATAATAGCAGCTAATGGGACTGTAATGGGAATCGCCCCAAAGGCAGTACTACTCGATGCTCAGGCATTTGATCCGAGAAGCAATACTGGATATGAGTCTAATGTAATAAAGGCCATAGAGTGGTGTGTATCTCAGGGAGCAGACATCATAAACATGAGTTTTGGAATTCCATCGACGCCATACAATATAGATGACGTGCCAGATCTCCCAGATGGAGAAGATTTGATGTCTAGAGCAGTAGAAGAAGCAGTAAAGAATGGGGCCATAGTTGTAGTCTCGGCAGGAAACTACGGACCAGGAAAGGGAACACTGACAACTCCTGGTTGCAGTGAATATGCCATAACTGTGGGAGCAACTTATGGATCAAATATCTGGGATGGGAGCAGCAGGGGCCCTAATTCAAAAGGTTATCCAAAGCCAGAGATAGTAGCTCCCGGAGTAGGACTCCCTTCGGAATACACTCCAACAGGAGGAACGAGTTTCTCAGCCCCTCACGTATCTGGAGCAGCAGCTTTGATACTCGAGGCATATTATAAGGAGTATGGGAATAAACTAGATCAAATCGAGATGAAATCAATCTTAGTAGCCAATTCGATAGACATAGGATTGGATCCTCTCTCATATGGGGCGGGAATGCTCCATGTCCATAATTCCTATTCCTCAAAGCTATTGATCAAGGAGAACCCAGTGCTAATATATGGATCCAAAGGGGAAGCCGTGAAAAAGAAAATAAAGATAGAAAACCTGAGGAGACATAGGGTAGATCTAGTACCCTCTGCATTCGATTTAGTAAACATCTATGATCCAAATGAACTAATAGAGGGGGAAGTAGAGGAGAGAACTATTTCCATACCACCAGGGGATCTCTCCTATATGCATCTCAAGTTAGACGTACCAGAGGAAGTTGAGCCCGGAATTTACATGGGGATGGTATCCCTACGTCAGGACATAGCTAGCATAGAACTCTCGAATGGGGAGGGCACCCTGAGAGAACAGGAGATTGAAATGGATCTGAATGGAGATTCAGACACTTCAGATGAAATAGAGTTTCACCTGTACTATGATAGGTTAGATGTGGACTTCAAGGACAACGGTGAAGACGACGGAATAATAGAATACTCTGGACTGAGGAACATGGAGAGCTTCTCATTGGGGAGCCCAGGACAAGGGTATTTGGTGGAGTTCAGGGGGAACTCGCTTTCAATTCTCATAAGTTCCAAGGTTTTGGTCTCCTTGGTTATCCCCATGGATTTAACTAAGAACCAGGAAACACTCTCAAACACCATAAAATACGAGCTAGGGGAGAGAGTCTCGGACAATTTGGGGGATTTCCACTATTATCCACTGAAAGTTGGACCCTCCACTAGAGATCTGAGAACGTCTTTGTTCTCATTCAGGGAGTGTGATTACACAGAGGACATTGAGCTATATCTTTTCGACTACATGGGGAATTTAGTAGATAGAGAAGGCACATATGGAACTTGTTCAGCCACAATGGTTACTCAAAAGGAACCTTCGCCGACTTTTTGGACAGTTGCAGTACACCTAAAAGATAAGTCCGGAGATGAGGAGGAATACACACTGAATGTAATGACAGATAACCTAGTCTACGTGGATCCAGACAAATGGGAGGCTCTAGCAACAATTACTAACCCGGTAACCTCTAAGAACTTCTCTATACAGAGAATCAAGGAGATCTCGAATGTCACGCTCAGGGGAGAGTTCATTAGTAGCTTAGATAGACATTCCTTCTCATCGACAATGAATAGTGATTACGATCTATGTGAACTAGGAGTAAAAGCCCAAGACTATGCTTGTCTCTTGAAAGACGGGACTACAGTAGATTACCAAGACGGAGAAGACATAATACTCCCTGCAGCTCAGTTCTTGGAAGTAGAGCTGACTTGGTCCGATGAGAGCCAAGACTTAGACCTAGAGGTTTGGGTCTGGTATGACGTAAATGGAGATGGAACTTACGTGACCGACAGTGGAGAAGTGGATTACGACGAGATATTCTTTGCAGGAGGATCCTATCATTCCATTGGAAACGAGGAGAAAGTGAGAATCTATTTACCACAATACGAGATGGTGTACTTGGACGGTTCATTTTTCAAGGAACCAACCGACATCGAAATAGACGTCCTGTCATATGACTTAACCTCAACCGTTAGCTTTCAACTCAGATACGGATTCCTTTCCTACTTGGAGGAAGACACCTTTTCGTTTACATCTCAAGATTCAGAGTGGGATCCAAGTCTTCCCGGATACAGGATAATTCCAGCTAGAGGACAATTTAAAGCATCTATAGACATAAAGGAATCTGGAAGAGAGGGAAGAATCTGCGGGTATAAGGAGTACGAAGTGTCTCTGCCAGAAATTGATGTTCTGGGCAACGACCACCACCTACAGAATCACAGAGAGTTCGAGTTAGATTGGCTTCCTTCAGAAGGTCCATCACAATTCTACGTCGGATACATCTCAGAAGAAAACATAGGAGAGGACTTGAACCAAGACGGAGATACTGATGACACCTTTGGAATCCTCATGAACAGGGAGGACGAGAAGGAGATATACATCGGAGTGGACGAGGAAGCTGAGACTTGGCAGTTCTCCAGAGAGGATTCCCTCACAAAGGGATCGATCTTCTACTTGAGTGGCGAAATTCCATATCACGTATTAGAACTCGAACCAGGGAAAGTCACCATAGGATATAGGGTATTCGAGGTTCCTGTCTACACCCTTCTGGAGGAATCTTGGCTCACTCTCCTAGAGAGGGAAATGATAATAGACCATGGACACTTCTTGGAGAATTCAGTCGAGATTCAGAATGTTTTTGACACTAGAGAGGACTTCACCGTCAACTTCTCAGGGATAGGATTTAATGCTACCTCTTGGGTCAGTTTCCTCTCTGGAAATACTGTAACTCTTGATCCAGGAGCATCTCATACTTTCCCAATCCAAGTGGAGGTTCCAGTGTACACTCCTCCAGGGAATTACACAATAGAGTTCTACTCAGAGGTAAACGGAGAGAGAGCCTCCGACATACTCAAAGTCGTGGTGCCAGAGTCCATTGAACTAGAGATAATTCCTGAGAGTGATTCAATTGAAGTTTGCCAGGGAGGAAGTTCACAAACTATCTTGGAGCTTAGAAACTTGGGAAACGTACAATCAACGTTTTCATTGAATCCAAAACCAAGTGATCCTAGCATAGATGTTGATTTATCCCAATGGGAAGTAACACTACAACCCGGAGAGACTCAACCGGTCACTCTCTTTATAAACGTTCCTGCCACACTCGGAGAAGGAAGTTACTCAATTGAGATAGAAGCTACATCTGGAGAGTATCAAACTAGTGTGGAAATACCCTTTACAGTGTCTTCCTGCCAACAGGGAGGAATATCCCTGAGCATATACCCCAATGAAATTGAAGTCGGACCAGAGGAGACCTCTGAGTTCTCTTTAACACTAGTGAATCAAGGAGACTCTCCCGTGACTTGCTCCATAACCTTCGAGAGCAATACCATATCAGAGGAAAATGGATGGAGTATAACAATACCAGAAGAGAGTCCGGAAATAGGTCCTGGGGAGGAATGGACCTTCCAGCTAAGGATAACTCCACCCGCTGAGACTTATGGGGAGTTCGAATTCAAGGTAATTGCTAGATCTGATGGAGAGACAGCTGAAGTTCAAGGAAGGGTGAGAGTTTCCTCGAATAAAGTATCACTCGTTCTCTCACAAGACGAAGCTGAGATACAACTCGGTTCAACGTTCTCACTAGGAATAACAGTTAAGAACCAATATTCAGACGATAAATCCATATTAGTTGAGATATCCGGAGAGAAAACAGAATGGTTGAGCTGGACAAGCAAAGATGTCTTCTTAGGTCCAGGAGAGGATGAAACTCTAACTCTATTGATCTCTCCCGATGAGGAGGGGACCTATTACTATGACATATCTGCATACGTCGGAGGAGAAATGGAAGACACTAAGAGACTCACCTTAGTGGTGTCTTCCGGTGGAGTAGTTCTCTATTATCCTACTGAAATAGCCAGAATACACCCAGGGGAGACCTTCAAGATACCAATTGGGGTGATAGGTCCTGGAAATTACGACGTCAGTTACGAAATAGTAGAGTCATCTAACCAGCTTCCACAGACCTTCTGGACTTTTTCCATCCTAGGGGAAAACGGATTGCCCCTAGAAGACTCGGACCAAGATGGGAAACCAGATCTCCTTGGAGAGATATTCATTCTCTCAGCTAAAGTCTCTACTCTATCCAGCGGAAATTGGGTGAGAGTAAGGGTCAAAGTCGAGAGCGGGAGTAACAGCTCTCAGGCGGAATTCGAGTTTAGAGTTGGACAGGAGATATTGGAGGAATTAAATTGCACTTTGACGTCATCTGGGATACAAGTAGATAGGGCAGTAGTTTTCGAAGATCTTTTGCCTGGAGACAAACTCAAACTCAGAATCACATTTGAAAATCAATCTACTGAGGAAAAGAGTCTGTATCTAAAGGATTACTCCTCTCTCTGGATTGAGGAAATTTCCGGGGAGAGGAGCGAAAGGGGAAGACAGTATCTCCAAGATGAAATGGGATGGGAGAACCTTCCCCCTGGAGACAAGGCAGTTATGGAGATAGACTTCACAGTACCTATTTTCTCTAGAGTGAGCTACGCAACCATGACCTTCTCGACTGATAGTGTTGAAAAGAACGTTAACGTCCAATTTAATCCCTCTCAGCTATTGGTTGAGAGGAAGGGTCCAATCATCCTAACAGGAGAGGATTTCAAGGAGGCTCTACCTGGGGAAATGGTTCTATACGAGATAAAAGCGTGGAATTTGGGAAACGTCCCACTAAGCGTTAACTTAGCATCCGATCTACCCCAAGGATGGGAATTATATGCTCTAGTTCCGTTTGAGGTAAGCGGAACTACGGCAGCTCTGTTCTCAGCAAGTGCCACCCCATACTACGGAGTCATATCTGAAGAGGAAGTGGGCATGGATTTGAACTCAAATGGAAAGTGGGAGGAGTGGACTTTCGGAATAACAGACCTAGTTTTCCCAGGAATTTACGACACTCTTTACATAGACTTTGATTTGGATGGATTGGATGAAGATGATAAACTAGAAATTGGATCTAGTACTCAGATAGGAGAAATATTCTATTTAGATGACAAGGGATCGAGATTCCTCCTAAAAAGAGACCTAGACCTGCTCGGTGGAGTTGGAGTAAGCTTCTTCATCTCTGTAAGACCTCCTAGCTGCCAAGCGGAGGTTGAGAGAGAAGTAACCATAGTGGGAGATGATTTGATCGATGAAAAATTACGCATAAAGGTAATTGGGGGAAACAATCCAGAAATAGTCTTGTATTCGGATTCGGCGGTGATGGGAACCGAGAGGTTTACCACATTAGACGTCGGAGTGCGTGAGAGAGGGAACAATGAAGAACCGGAGGAGTTCTTGCTATTGGTTTCGGGAGAGAGCGGATGGGAGATAAAAACATCTATAAAGGCAGAAGCCACATCTACAACACCACCGCAAGGATACACAGATCCAGGGGGATCTAAGAGTGGGGTTTACAAGTACGGGGTTTTCAAAGAGGACGTAGACGGAGATGGTTATCCAGAGTTAGATTTGAATTCAAATGGGACATCGGAAGAGATAAACTTCGTTTTAGTAGACCCATACGAATCTGGAATCTATGAGAGAGTATACATGGATTTAGATGGCTCTAACACGTTCTATTATGAGTTCTCTGAGGGATCGGAGATAAACAACTCGGGAATATTCGTTAGCCACATAGACCCCAGTGGAGAATTCCTCACTCTCTCGAACGGAACCCCATTGAAGCTTAGTTTAAGAGGATGCGAGGAACTCAAAGTAACCTTGGAGATAAGGGCTCCCGGATGGTTCACATACGGTAACAACTCCTATCTGATAGTCTCTCTCGTCAAAGGAGACAGGACATTCAGTAGGAAGGGAATCTTGATAACATCAGGAATGGAGAGGGACATTGGAATCTCCGGACTGGAATTATCTGAAAGCAGGCTGAGACCTGGGGAAATACTTAGAATCTCCACAAAAGTCAAGAACTATGGGACTAAGAAAGAGACGGACATTGGGGTTAGAGCCAGACTGGGGGACATGGTTTCTTACAAGGAAATACCCTATATCCTCCCAGGAGAAGAGAGGGAGGTCACACTGGATGTTAGAGTCCCAGATACTCAGGGCAACCTATCTGGGAATGTCCAAATAGTCTTTCCACAGGATCAGAACCCATCTAACAACTCTAGAGCAATAAGTGTGGTTGTGGAGGGCAAAGTAGAGATATGGTCTGGCGATTTGGAAGTAGGACAGGCTTTGGAACTTGGAGACTACATAATAAGATTCCCCAGGATGAGCGCTCCGACAGTTGGACCATACGGTGGAATAACACCTCCAGGAAGAGTAATGGTCGAGGTGTATTACCAAGGGGAGATGATAGCAGCAGATTTGTTAGAAGAAGACGATTCCTTGAGGATAGAACTCAGGAAGAGCTACATAACTCTAGTAGCAGATGACGTGGATTCCATAAGGGGTAGAATAGAGTTCACCCTCTATGTTGATAGAGACAAAGTGTTCTACATGGAGGACCTCCCGGAATGGACTTCCGAAGAAGGAGAAGTTGATGAGGAAACACACGAATACTCCGTGAGAGTAATAAAGATAGACCCGAGTGCTGAGGAAGTTGAACTCTCTGTCTACATGGACGACGAGTACGTGGGTAGAGCAATAATCCAAGAGGGAGGAGCTAGGCTTTTCGAGTCAACGGATGGAACTGAAAATGCCATTGAGGTACAAGTACATCAAATAAAGAAGGTAGGAGAGTACTATTACGCAGTAATAAGCTTATTTGGAGCACCTTTTGTTGAAGACGACGTAAGAGAGATAAGATATCCATTTAATCCAGCTGGGCAGCCAGCTCAGCAATTCGGATTACCGCAACCACAACCCACTGAGACCACACCGAAGGAACCGAGAGTTTCGCTGAACTTCGAGGTAAGCACTACCGAACTCTTCCAAGGACGAGAACTCCTCATGATAATAGACGTAAGAAACGAGGGAGAAGGAGTTGCTAAAGCCTTAGAGGTCAATTTGAATGTTCCTCAGGGACTATACATCTCAAAGGGAGAGAAGACGATATTCACGGATTTACCCCCAGGAGACAAGATCAGGAAGGCAATTAGCATAAGAGCAGAGGAACCAGGTACATATTCTATTGTGGCTGACATAAAATACAAGGACGAGGAAGGAAACGAATACACAGACTCGAGAGAAGTGTACATATTAGTCTCAGAGAAACCATCTCCTTCTATAGAGGTTAGAAAGGAGATATCATCACAAAGTCTAGGTCTAGACGAGGAGCTAGTAGTAAAAGTCACAGTAGTCAATAGAGGTAAGGGGGAGGCCGATGACGTGAGAATAACAGACCCAATCCCCGAGGGATTAAACATATCGTATGGAAAGAACACAGCATATGCATCATCTCTCGGACCAGGAGGAGAACTGAAAGTTACTTACTCGTTGAGAGCATCTAAACCAGGAAACTACAGACTAGGGACACCCATAGTAACTTACACCTTCGAGGGAAAGACCTTTGAAGCGAGAGGAAATTCCTTCTTGGTTTCCTTCACCACAACTCCAGAGATATCAGCTAGCAAGACAGTCGAACCTGCAGAAATTAGACAAGGAGAAGAATTGACCTCAGTAATAGTCGTATCAAACGTTGGGGACGTACCAGTTAAGATTAGGGTAGTTGATCCAGTTCCAAATGGTTTCTCGGGCGAACCCTTGGTCGAAGAATTCTTCCTAGAGGAAGGAAAGACTAGAAAACTAATACACAGAATTAGAGCCGAAAAAACAGGAAAACTTAGAGTAGATCCCGCCATAATAAAGTACGGGGAGGAGGGGCTTGAATTCGAGACCTCCACCGAGGAAGTGACGGTCAACGTCAAGAGACCACCTATTGGGGAGCTGATTAAGAGGAAGGAGTACCTGCTCCCATTGTTGCTCTTGGCTCTCATAGCAGTTGCATTGCTGCTCATTTCGTCTAGAAATAAAAGAAGGAGAGTGCAGCTCTCGACCAAGAGGGAAACTAGGTATTCGCCTAGGAGAAGAGGAGAAAGAGCTGTAGCGCCACTTAGGATGCTTTAATCCCTGAGTAAAATTTTTTATTTCGGTAGAGTACTCCACATGGGGGTGCCACCAATTGGAAGAGAGGGTACTAACGGTCTCCGACATAATGACGTCCAAGGTCATCACGGTCTCCAAGGAGGAAAACGTTGCAGAGACAGCGAAATTAATGGTTAGACATGGAATAGGAAGTGTGATAATTGTTGAGGACGGTAAACCAGTTGGTATAGTCACAGAGAAGGACATACTAGACAAAGTGGTGTCTCAAGACAAGAGAGGTAGTGAGGTGAAGGTCTCCGAGATAATGTCTACTCCACTGATAACGGTGGAGCCCGAATCCACTCTTGAGGAGGCAATAGACACTATGGCAAGATATGACATAAGAAGACTTCCAGTTGTTAGGGGAGACACTCTCTTGGGAATAGTAACCTCATCAGACGTCATAAGGGGCACTTCGGAGTACTCCCTCATGAAGGAAGAGAACATCCCGAGTTCAGGCATTTGCGAAGTTTGCGGAGAATACACCGACGTACTAATTGAAAAAGACGGAAAGTATCTTTGTCCTAGTTGTGCGGAGGAATTAGATTAACGTTGTAGGTGGTTTACCTGATAGTTAAAGACATAATGAGAAGAGAACCTTTTGCGATGGAAGATGAGTTAGCAACGACTCTAAGAGCTAAAATGAGGGAGTTGGATCTCAGAAGCATTCCTGTAGTAGACGATGAAGGAAAATTAGTCGGAGTAATAGGCAGGAAGGATCTGCTAAGAGTCACTTCGGGAAAATCCATGATATTGGTGAAGGGAATCGCATCTCCACCAATTGTCACTTGTTCGCCCGATTCTACCATTGAAGAAGTGGCTAGGGAGATGATCGAGAAAGACGTAGCAATGATTCCTGTAGTAAAGGAAAACTTCCTTCTTGGTTTCTTAACTATCGAGGATGTACTAAGAGTAGTCTCTGAGAGGAAACCCGAAAGGGGTAAGATCAGTGTTTCAGAGGTTATGTCCAAAGAAGTGGAGATCTGTAGCCCTGAGGACTCATTGACGAAGGTATGGACCAGAATGGAGGAGACAGGATTTTCGGGCTTCCCAGTTCTTAGAGATGGGAAGTTAGTCGGAATAGTGACGAGAAAGGACATAATAGAAAGTGGAAGTATCAGACTTGAGCTGGAGTCGGAAAAGGGGAGATTCAGGAATCCGCCGAAGGTCAAGAGAGTAATGAAACACCCAGTCATAACTCTGAAGCAAGAAGACACGATAGAGAAAGCCAAGGAGATAATGTTATCGAAGAAAATAGGCAGGATTCCAGTAGTGGACAATAAAGGGAAATTGGTCGGAATAGTGGACAGAGAGGACATATTAAGAGCATATCTGGGCATGAAGAGGGTGTAATTTTGAGAGTGATTTTGAGGGATTGTACTATTTTGACTGCGACTAGGTACTACAAGGGAGTTGATATCTTAGTAGAAGGAGAGAGAATCAGCAGGATATGTCGTAACTTAAATGAGGAAGCCGATTTGGAGATAAACTGCTCTCGTGGTATCTTAGTTCCAGGAGTAATAGATCCACACGTCCACCTTAGGGAGCCAGGGCAGGAGTACAAAGAGGACTTCTCCACTGGAACGATGGCTGCCTTAGCTGGAGGAATAACAACGGTGCTGGACATGCCCAATAACTCCCCGCCTATAGATTCCGAGGAGAGGCTACTTCTAAAGATGAACAAAGTCCGTAAAAAGGCCAATGTGGATTTTGGACTATATATAACTAGGGAATACTCCAAAAGAGCAGTTGCGATGAAGACATATCTGTGCGAAACCCCTAATGTGGAATACTCCGAAGAATATCTGAGAGACTGTGTTTCTAATTCTAGAGGAATCACAGCATTCCATGCTGAGGACCAAGAAGTGATAAACAAAGAAGGGAGAACACTAAGAGCAGAGATAGAGGGGGTTAGGAGAGCCAACTCTTTTCCAGTTGAGAAGAGATACTTCTGCCATTTAACTTCAATGGAAAGTACTCTTATGGCCAATGGGATAGTAGAGGTAACACCACATCACTTGATCCTCTCCAAGACAGATAGGAAGGAATATTCGGTGAATCCCCCGCTCAGGGACAAATTAACAGTCAGGAGTCTTTGGACATCTTTAAATTATGGGTACGTCCAAGTGATTGCTAGCGATCACGCACCACACACCGAAGAGGAGAAGAAAGAGGGAGTTCCAGGGTTCCCCGGGCTGGAGACTTTATTGCCCTCCGTCCTAACCTACTTTCAGAAGATGAGGATTCCTCTAACAAAGGCAATAAAGCTCCTGACTCACTACTACAAGATACTGGGCATCGAGAAGGGAGACGTAATAGAAGGGTACTACGCAGACCTAGTACTACTCTCTAAAAAGGAGAGGAAAGTAGACTCAACTGAGTTCTTCTCCAAGTGCAACTTCTCACCATTCGAGGGAATGAAGTTTAGGTACTGGCCAATTTTCACTATGTTGAGAGGGAAACTAGCCTATTCAGAGGGAGAAATAATTGAGGAGAGACTCGGAAAAGAAATACTCGGACTTAGAAAAATGCAATCTCTGTGAATGGAGGTGCGGAGTTGATAGACTAGCAGGGGAATTAGGAGTATGCAAAGTCACTGATACAGAGGTTCACACCTCACAATTACACCCTGCTCCCCCAGCTTCTTTCGACGCCTTCCTAATTGGATGCAATTTCAGATGTTTGGCTTGTCAGAACTGGCCAATAGCATACAGAAAAGAGCCAGGTAAAAAGTATTCTCCAAGGGAGTGGGCGAGAATGGGAGTTAAGGCACTTGAATCGAAAGAAGCAGCAAGGATAGGAGCAGATAGATTGTTCTTCACTGGGGGAGAACCTACAATACACTTACCGTGGATAGAAGAAGTCGTGAGGGAAGCCAGGAAAATAAATCCAGAGATAAAAGTGAATTTCGACACGAATGGCTTCATGACTCCCAATTCTCTCAAAAGGATCATAAGAATATCAGATTCAATAACATTCGATATAAAGGCCTATACAGAGGAAATGCACAGAGCACTTACAGGAGCACCAGTTGAACCAGTTCTAAGGAATGCTGAGAAAATCTGGAAGAGAGCAAAAGAGAAACTGTATGAGTTCAGGGTATTGGTCATTCCGGGTCTATCCTCACTGGAGATAAGCGAAATATGTAGTTTTCTATCTTCTATTGGCGACCCTCCAGTCTTATTTCTAGCTTTCAGACCTAATTTTGCTCTGGATAAATACAGAGGAGTATATCTCTCAGAGATGGAGAGATGTATTGAAATAGCAAGGAGGGAAGGGTTAAGCACGGTGAAATGGTCCGGCATAACTGGGATACCCAGCTTGGTGAATTATGAAGAGAGTGGTTTAGAATTGGCCAAGAGAGTCTCGAGAGACTCTGGGTGTTTGAGACCAGAAAATAGAAAATGTGAGCTTTGTTTCAGTGTGTGTCCTCTGGAGAAGTACGAGCCCCTCAGGTGGACTTAATCCTAATATGGCGACCATATCATAGGCTTCTTAGAATATTTTCATGGTAGGAAAAAAGTATAAATAGAAAGTCCTCCGTTACCCTGGGTAGCTGAGCTCGGAGGTGGACTAATGCCTAGGAGTTTACTTGTAATTTTGCTGGTCTCTGTGATGCTTTTCGGTAGCTACCCGCAGGTTCTAGCCACTACCGACCACACGAGCGACGTAGGAATCCCTGTGGTCGAGAAGGAGGAGAAACCGAAGGTGCTCATAATAGTTGACACGAACGACATAAGCTTCTCC
>Ga0209410_1000455_pt1 | contig 18896 bp, 15 predicted proteins | sample Mar14436cmmetaG_FD_184135 | JGI IMG/M metagenome (GOLD analysis project Ga0209410, IMG submission 184135) | Marine hydrothermal vent microbial communities from Guaymas Basin, Gulf of California to study Microbial Dark Matter (Phase II) - Marker... ... | reverse complement strand
TGGACGAACTTGCCCAAGGCCATGGACGTCTCGGCCAACACCTTGGCCGCTGTGACCCCACCTTGGCCAGCCCTGCTGTGCCATCTCACTTCCACCATTCCCTTCTTGGACATATGTCCTCCCTCCTACCGTTAAATGTTGTATATTGTGACTCCCTTCGAGATTCGCTCCCTCGACGAACCTTCACACCATCTCGTCCAGAAGCTCTTTGGGGAGAACCTCTTTCATATGTCACCTCGGCTCTATCCTACGAGTGCTGTCATCCCTTTTCACCCTGCCAGGACTTACGTTCCCGTCCCCCCACCTCCTCCACCACTCTTCTATCTTCTGGAGGGCCTGCATGGGGGTCATCTCGTAAGGGTTGAGTTCTCTGAGTTCCTTGAGGATCGGGGGCTCCTGGACGTCCCTGAAGAGGTCCATCTGAACCTCGGCCACCCTCCGGGACCTCCTCTTCCTTCCCCTCATCGTGCGCAGGGGGTCGAGCTCCTGCGCCTCAAGGTTGGAGAGGACCTCCTCGGCCCTGGCTATGACCTTTTGGGGGAGGCCGGCGAGCCTTGCGACGTGTATCCCGTAGCTGTGGTCGCAGCCTCCCGGAACCACCTTGTGGAGGAAGGCGACCCCGTCCCGGTCCTCCCTCACCGCCATGTTGTAGTTCCTCACCCTCGGAAGGAACCTTTCAAGCTCCGTAAGCTCGTGGTAGTGGGTGGCGAAGAGGGTCCTCGCCCTGACCTTAGGCTCGTTGTGGAGGTACTCGACTATGGCCCATGCGAGGCTCAGGCCGTCGAACGTGCTCGTGCCCCTCCCCACCTCGTCCAAAAGGACCAAGCTCTTAGGAGTTGCGTTGTGGAGGATGTTGGCGGCCTCGTGCATCTCGACCAAAAATGTGCTCTCGCCCGCAGGGAGGTTGTCGGATGCCCCCACCCTCGTAAATATCCTGTCCACGATCCCTATGTGGGCATACTTTGCTGGCACAAAGCTGCCCATCTGTGCCATGAGGACGATTATGCCTATCTGGCGGACGAAGGTGGAGTTGTGACTTACGAAGCCGTCCGCCACATAAGCGTGGTCCCCGGGAACGGAGAGGTCGTACACCTCGGCCTCCCCTTGTTCGACCTTGGCCACCCTATCGTAGAAGTACCGCCTCGAGCTTAAGGCCTCAAGCTCCGGACAGTCGATGCCGTTCTGACGGCAGTAAGTTATAAGTTCGTCGAGCTTATCGTAGGATATGTTCCGTCCGTTCGGGATATACGTGTAGAAGATCGAATTGACGCTCTTGTTCCTCTTCAGCGCCACCGGCTTGTCCTTAACGGCGACTATCCTCCTTTGCACCTCCTTTAGCACGCCCTCGAGGTAAGGGATCCCCCCGACGTTGGGCATGCGCTTATCCGATGCCAGATCCATCCTCTTCCTCTTGCGTGGGAGGCGGAATCCCACCGTCCTGTGGAACGCGATGGCGTCCTCCCCATCTATCGAGAGGCGGTAGCTCGGCCTGGCCGAGGTTTTCTTTACGTGGAGGGAGGCGATTATGCCCAAGTTAAGGAGGAGCAACTGGACCTCCTTAGCCAACCTGGGCGAGGAGGTCGAAAGACGGACGTTCCCGTAGCGATTTTCTACGAAACCGTCGGTGTCGAACAGCCCTTGGAGGAAGGCCTTCACGATGTGCTTAGGTGCCCTCATTACGGACTTGGGTACGCTCTTCTCGTGCGCCCTGACGTACCCGAGCCCGAGGTTCTCCAAGAAGACCCTTATCTGTCTGCTGGTTATGAAGTAGTCCACCCCGTTGGCTTTACATTTTACTTCGTACCCGAAGAGCTTACGGACTATACGCTTGAACTCTTCCGCTATGAACGGATCCCCGGTGCAGAGGTAGACCGAATTGCGGTACGTGAGCGTACCGTCGCCGACCAGCAGGCCCAACACGTAGGCCAGGTCCTCGTCCAGCTTTCTGGGAAGCTTATACCTCTTCCTCGCATCCCTTACTCCCTCTGCTGGCAAGATGTCCACCGTGGTCTCATCGCCCCAGAGGTCTATCCTGCGCTCTATCGCTACCACGTCCCCCTCGGATACCTCCCCGAGCCTCTTCCACCCTTCGCTCCCGTCCGGATTCCTGACCCAAACCCTATGTTCGGGGGTGCCCTCTAAGCTGTATCCCATACGGGTGGTCAGCTTAACCGTGGCCTTCCTGCCGCCCCTGTAGAAATGGGAGGCATGAGCCACTCCGTTCGGCCCTTTCACCCTGAAGCTTACCTCGGAGAATTCGCCCACGGGAGCTCCGTCCGGCATAAGTTCGGCTATGGGCAGGAGCCCTTTATCTGTAAAGACCAAGGTGTCCCCTGCCACGCACTTACCTGCCATATTCGGGCCGGTGATTATCCATATCTGCTCGTCCTTGGTGTCGATCCTGAGGTCGTTCGGCACGAACTGTCCCTTCCCCATGGCCTTCTCGACCACAGGATGCCTCCCCTCCCTTATCTCCAAAAGGTCATCTTCGGCAAGCTCGGGCCTGGTGTACCCCTCCTCCCTCGCCACCTGTGCCAAGGAGGCCAGGACGTCCACCGTGGCCACAGCGTCCGCCGCCCTCCGGAGCTTGGAGGCCCACCCGGCCACCTCCTCCCTCAACCGGACGAAGAGCTCGTACTCCAGCTCGCCTATGCGCTCCTCGGCCGAGAGCACCTTGGCCTCGTACTCCTTGAGCTCTGGGGTTATGAAGCGTTCGGCGTTCACGAGGGTCTGCTTCCTTATGTAGTCCGGGGGGACCTTGTCGAGGTTGGGCTTGGTGACCTCTATGTAGTACCCGAAGACCTTGTTGTACCCGACCTTGAGGGAAGATATCCCGGTCCTCCTCTGCTCCCTCGCCTGGAGCTTGGCTATCCAGCTCTTCCCGTCCCTGCTGATGGCCCTCAGCTCGTCGAGCTCGGGACTGTACCCGTCCCTTATTATGCCCCCCTCGGTCAGGGATACGGGCGGATCGTCCACTATGGCCCTGCGGAGTTCTTCCGCCAACGGTTCGAGCCCTCCGAGGGCCTCCTTACACCTTAAGAGGACCTCTGCCCTCGCTCCCTCGAGGGCATCCATAAGCCTCGGGAGCGCCTCCAACGAACGGCGCAGGGCCACGAGGTCCCTTGCGTTCGCCCTTCCACAGGCGGCCCTCGCCGTTATCCTCTCCACGTCCTGTATCTCGTCCAGAGCACCGACCACCCTGCCCCACCTTCCCTCGTCGTAAAGTTCCTCCACCCCGTCGAGCCTCTCCTCTATCCGGGCCACGCTCCTGAGGGGCTTACAGAGCCACTCCCTCAGCTTCCTTCCTCCCATGGGGGTCCTCGTACGGTCCAACAGGGCCAGCAACGACCCCTCCCTGCCGCCCTGGAACGAGGAGAGCACCTCTAAGTTCCTCGCTGCGTTCCTGTCCAGGAGCATATACTCGGAGCGGTCGTACCTGGACATCCCGGTTATGTGTCCGAGCCTGCCTTTTTGGTTCTCGGAGAGGTACTCTAAGGCGGCTCCTGCCGCCCTTACGCCCTCCTTTAGGTCTTCGCACCCGAACCCCTTGAGGGAGGCGACGCCGAAGTGGCCGCAGAGCCTTTCGACCGCCCTTTCGTATCCGAACTTCCATTCCTCGGCCCTGGCCAAGAACGCTCCCGGAAGCCTGTCCCTTAAGGCCTCCTCCAGCTCCCTGGCTCCTTCGGGAACGAGCACTTCGGAAGGGGCGATGCTCTCGAGCTCCTCCCAAAGTTCCTCCTCCGAAAGCTCCGTGACCTTGAAGTCCCCGGTGGAGGCCTCGGCCACGCAGAGGCCGTACTTCTCCCTCCCCGGGACAACGGAGACCAAGAAGTTGGGCCTCTTGGCCTCTAACAGCCCTTCCGAGAGGGCGGTTCCAGGGGTCACCACCTCCACCACTTCCCTCTTCACCAGCCCCTTGGCCTTCTTAGGGTCCTCCACCTGCTCGCATACTGCCACTTTGTACCCTGCCCTTACGAGCTTGGGCAGGTACTGTTCTAGGGCGTGATGGGGTATCCCCGCCAAGGGGACCGAGGAGGCCTTCCCATGGTTCCTGGACGTCAGCACTATCCCCAGGACCTTCGAAGCTATGTAGGCGTCCTCGAAGAAGGTTTCGTAGAAGTCCCCCATCCTGAAGAGCACGAGGGCGTCGGGGTACTGTTCCTTCACCTTCCTGTACTGCTCCAACATGGGGGTGAGTTCCGACATATACATCCCTCCGGGAAAACTTCAGGGGACCTTCAATATCCAAACCTCGGGGAAGGCCCGGGAGGCCCTGCGGGCCTCCTCCTCGGTGGTGTAGGGGCCCACCCATACCGCGTACCACGGCTTACCGCCCACGAGCTTCTCCTTGACCAGGACGTGGTATCCGGCCTCCCTCAGCTCCCTGCAGCGCCTCTCCGCCTGTGCCCTATTTTGGAACGCCCCCACCTGGACCACGTATCCTTCGATCTCGGAACCTTCGAGCTTCTCTCTACATAGGGAAGCTCGCTCCGACAGGAAGGTGGACCAGTCCTCCGACCCTTCCACCCCCATCGCCATATCGGCGTACCTCAGGGCCTCCTCGTAGAGCCCCCCGAGGAGACATGCGTCCGAAAGGCCGAGCAGGGCCCTCAAGGAGTCCTCGGAGGAACCTGCCGCCGAAAGGGCCTTGAGGAAGGTCTCCCTCGCCCTTTCGTGCTTCCCAAGGGCCATGAGGGCTCTCCCCGCCAGGCAGAGGGAAGGGCTGTCGAAGTTCTCCTTAAGCTTCCTCAGGACCGCTGAGTATTCTCCCTTGACGTAGAGGTACTGGGCCAACTTCAGGCGGGCCTTAGCACAAAGGGAATGTACAGGATAAAGGCGCAGGATTCTCTCGTAACACCTCAGGGATGCCCGGGCGTTCCCTTCGAGCTCCCCCATCCAGTAGAGTCCCTCGGGATCGTCCGGATGGGATCCGAGGTAGGCTTCGACCTTAGAGCGGGCCTCCCCGTACCTACCGGCCTCGAACAGCTCCCGGACGTCCTCCAAGGTGACGGCCGAGACGCAGGAGGCCAGAAGGAGGAACTCCAACAACTCAGCTCACCTCCAACCTCCTCCGAACTTCTCCTCTGAGAAGACCTCCTCTGGAGCCTTCCTCGGCCTGGGGCTTGGAGATTCGGCTGGAACCCCTATGGGCGTGAGGGCGACCACGGCGAGCTCCTCGGGAATCTCCAATACCCTCTTCACCTCCTCCTCGTCGAAGGCCCCTATCCAGCAGGTCCCGTAACCCAACGCCGTTGCGGCCAATATCATATCCTGCATAGCTATCGCCACGTCGACCTGGTACCAGAGCCTCCCCGTGGAGCCCCTGCTGACCTCTGGAAGCCCCACCCCCGTAAGTATGACATAAGCGTCGGCCATCCAGGTCTGGCCGTTGCAGGCCCGAGCGAGCTGTCCCTTCAGCTCCGGGTCCTTGGTGACCACGAAGTGCCAAGGCTGGCGGTTCCCGGCCGAAGGCGACTGCCTTCCGCACTCCAATATCCTCCTGAGGTGCTCCTCGGGTATGGGGTCGGGCTTGTACCTGCGCACGCTCCTGCGCTTGAGGATAGCTTCTATCGCCTCCATCTTCACCTCCTTCACGACGTTGAAGTTCCCTCGGGCGAGAACTTCTCTGCCCCTGCCCGCTTCGTCGGTAATCTACCACAACCCGGGGTCCTTGTCAAGGCCGAAGGCCCTTTGGGGTAATTTACCACAATCCAGTCCATCTGTCAACCACGCCTTCTCGCATCACAAAGGCCGGCGCATTCCTCCCCCTGCTTTATTGAGGTTTGCATTTTTATGGGAGCGGGGTTATATTTAGAGTTTGACCTTTCATCCAAGGAGGAGCCATGAGGCCCCCAGGAAGCGCCCAAGCCCTTGAGACCCGTAGGATGATAGCAGTAAGACTTCTCCAAAAGGGCAAAGGGGTAAGACAGACAGCTCGTCTTGTTCCTTAGACAGCTTCACTGTATCCTCAAGTTACTTCTGGTTTTGGATAACTACTCTGCTCACAAGAAGCGGTCAGGTTGCTTACACAGGAGCATCCTGATTGGTTTGAGGTTGAGAGGCTTCCTGGGTATGCTCCCGATTTGAACCCTGTTGAGGGAGTTCGGGGGCATACCAAGTGTGCAGATCTGGCCAATTTTTCTCCTGAGGATGTATCTGAGCTTGGAGTGGCTGTCAGTGAATCTCTTGGTAGCCTGCGTCGTCGGGCAGATCTTCTTCAAATGTGCTGGTGTTGATGAATAATAGTCAAAAGGTCTTATCTTTGAAGGGAGGAAAGCTGATGGAAGTTATGTTGATACGTCACGCGGATCCAAATTACAGGGAGGACACGATAACGGAAAGGGGCCGCCGGGAGGCCGAGGCCCTGGCGCTGAGCTTGAGGCACAGAGGTTTAGACGATCTATATGTAAGCCCGTTGGGAAGGGCACAGGAGACCTGTCGCTATATCGCCGAGGCGTTGAAGGTAAGGCCGGTGACCTTGGACTGGCTCCGGGAGATCCAGCTTGAGGTCGACCTCGGATATGCACCTTGGGATTTCCCGGGCGATGATTACTTGTCCAGAAGTCATCTGCCTTCTCCGGACAAGTGGTGGCAAGGGTTTGAGATAGGAGAACCCCTAAAGCCCCACTTCCTGAAGATCGCCCGAGGATTTGATGGGCTGATGGAAGATTACGGCTATCGGAAGTTTGGAAATCTGTACAAGCTGGAAAGGCCGAGCGATAAGAGGATAGCCCTTGTTGCCCATGGGGGGATGATAATGACGCTTTTGGCCTACCTGCTTCACTGGCCCCTGCCTTTGGTCTATATCCACTGCACAATTGACACGACGGGGGTGACGAGGCTTATCTGGAGGGAATTCGATTCGGGATATGCCATCCCCAAGCTGATGGAGCTGAACGACCTTTCCCATCTTGCGTATCTGGACGAGGCAATTCGTCCTGTATCGCCCTAACCGATCGCCGGAAGCCGGGTAGGGTCCTCCGAAACTTCCGAGGAGGTGAAATATGGGTCTCGGCGTATCCTTAAACAGTGTGATCAACTTCGGCAAGGGCTTCCCTTTCTTCCCCGAGCTGCACCTTCCCCTCTTGGAAAGCTCCGCCGTAGAGGACCTGGAGATGGGGTCTCCCACCGAGAAGGAGGCGCTGGAATGGCTGGAGTGGGTTGAGCGGTTCTTTCAGGGATCGAGGCTCAGGCTTTGGTCGTTGCACGCCCCTGCTAAGCACGAATTGTTCTCCTCATTGGATGGGAACGCCCGATGTCGGGCCATGGAAGAGGTCCGGCGGACCATAGAGATAGCAGGACGCCTCGGCGCACACATAGTTGTGCTTCACGCAAGCGACGAGCCCATCCCCAAGCACGAACGTTCCAAACGCATGGTCCTGGCAAAGGAGGGCCTGAGGGAGCTGATCCCGGTCGCACGGAGGTCGAATGTTACCCTGGCGCTGGAGCTTCTGCCGAGGACCTGTTTGGGCAATTCGGTTTCGGAACTGGAGGCGTTGTTGGAGGGGATTCCCCAAGAGCACATAGGGGTATGTTTAGATACCAACCATGTGAAGGACGCTTCCTCCTTGCCGGAGGTGATCCATGCTCTTGGTCGGCGGCTCGTTACCCTCCACATCTCCGATTTCGATGGGAGTGACGAGCGGCACTGGCTGCCAGGGAGGGGCGTCATAGACTGGCCGGCCGTCTGGCATGCCTTGGAGGAGGTCGGATACGATAGTCGCCATAGCTTCTACTGTCCTCCTGTGGTTATCGCAATCATGCCGATTTCGCCGCCTCCTTCGAGGCCTCCGTCAGCAGGCCCCGAAGCCCCGGCCTACCCCTTAGGTGGGTAGGTCAGGATGAAGCCCACGGCTTCAGCCGTCAGTTGCTGACTTGATTTCGCTTTTAAAATAGTTTATACTTACACCGAAAGCGGACGTCCCGGAGGAGGGGGATGAACAGCCTTCTGATCCTATCTTTCTTGGCCGTGCAGGCCACCGCCTCGCCCACCGATGCCGAATTTTTGGAGGGGATAGTAGCCTCCAAGTTCCGGAAGGTCTTGGACCACATATCTATCCCTGAAGGAAGTAAAGTCTCGGTGGAGGCGGAGGCAGCCCATTCCTACGCCTGGCTCTTCAGCGATGCCATCATGTCGGTGCTCCTGGAGAGGGGATACACCGTGCTCTCCGGGAAGGACTGGGATTACAAGCTCTCCTTCAGGGTTGTGGACCTGGGCCTTTGGTACAGGCCGAACGGAAGGTTCTGGAGGGACGGCATGCGGAGGAGGGGGAGGATATCCGTACTCCTCAGGCTCTCCGACCGTTCCGGGGTCGTAAGCTGGACCGGATGGCTGGAGGGCGTGGACGAAGACGTCGTGAGGAGGGACGAGGGCAACTCCCCGATCCGAAGGGAGGTCGTCGGAGGAGGGAGGAAGTGGATGGAGGGGATGTTGGTTTTGGCCCTGCTTGCGGGGTTGCTCTCGCTCTCGTTCTGAGGAGGCGATATGTCCATCCTGGATTCGGTGAACGGACCGGAGGACATAAAAAAACTGACCGTATCCGAACTCGAACAGCTCGCCGATGAGATAAGGGAGAGGATAATATCGGTGGTCTCCCGCACAGGTGGGCATTTGGCCCCGAGCCTCGGTGTGGTCGAACTCACCTTGGCGCTCCATTACGTCTTCGACGCTCCTAAGGATAAGATAATATGGGATGTCGGTCATCAGGCTTACGCACATAAGCTTATAACTGGAAGGAGGGACAGGTTCCACACATTGAGGCAGCTCGGGGGTATAAGCGGGTTCACCAAGCGTTCCGAAAGCCCCTACGATCCCTTCGGCGCGGGCCATGCGAGCACTTCCATCTCCGCCTCCTTAGGGTTCGCCTGCGCCAGGGACATGACGGGTGGGGACTACAAGGTCGTAGCCGTCATAGGGGACGGCGCCCTGACCGGGGGACTCGCCTATGAGGGGATAAACAACGCAGGGGCGCTCAAGAAGGATATGATAGTGGTCCTCAACGACAACCGTATGTCCATATCCCCCAACGTTGGCGCTATGTCGAGGGTGTTCACCGACATAATAACCGCCCAGGCTTACAACCGCCTCAAGAACGATATATGGGAACTGACGGGCAGGCTGTCCTTCCTGGGCGAGCGGGTGAGGAGGATAGTGCGAAGGATAGACCAGAGCCTCAAGGCCCTTATAGTCCCGGGGATATTCTTCGAGAGGTTGGGGTTCAGGTACTTCGGCCCGATAGACGGCCACGACCTCCCCCACCTCATATCCGTGCTCCAGCAGGTCAAGGACCTCAAGGGCCCCATCCTCGTCCACATATACACCGTCAAGGGCAAGGGGTACAAACCCGCCGAGGAGGACGCCACAACGTTCCACGGCCTCGGGAGGTTCGACCCCAAGACCGGAACCCCCATAAAGGGCGAAGGTCCTACATATTCCGAGGTGTTCGGGAGGTCCCTGACGGAGTTCGCGGAGGAGAGGGAAAGGGTCGTGGCCATCACCGCGGCCATGAAGGACGGCACCGGGCTCAAATATTTCGCCGAACGCTTCCCGGAGAGGTTCTACGATGTGGGAATAGCGGAGGCCCACGCCGTAGTCTTCGCAGCAGGGCTCGCAGCTGCCGGCATGAGGCCCGTGGCGGCCATATACTCGACCTTCCTCCAGAGGGCCCTGGACCCCATAATCCACGATGTGGCCCTACAGAAGCTCCCCGTCGTCTTCGCAATAGACCGTGCGGGGATAGTCGGAGACGACGGCCCTACGCACAACGGAACCTTCGACCTCATCTACCTCCGGATGGTCCCGGACATGGTGGTCATGGCCCCCAAGGACGAGAGGGAGCTTAAGGCTATGCTGCTTACGGCGTTGAACTACGAAGAGGGACCTATAGCTCTGAGGTATCCGAGGGGGAAGGGCCCGGGGGCCGACTTCTCCGGGGAGGTAGAGCCGCTTCCTGTGGGAAGGGCCGAGGTGCTCAAGGAGGGCAGGGACGGTACGATATGGGCCTTGGGTTCCATGGTCCGCCCTTCCCTGGAAGCTTCTGAGATTTTAGAGGCCGAGGGACTTTCCTTCGGGGTCGTCAACGCAAGGTTCGTCAAGCCCTTGGACTGTGAGCTCCTCCTGAGGACCTCCGAGCTCGGGCCAGTGGTGACCGTCGAGGAGGGCTCGCTTTCGGGGGGGTTCGGGAGCGCGGTCCTGGAGTACTTGGAGGACTCCGGGCTTTCCTCCGTCCGGGTGCTCAGGCTCGGGATACCGGACAGGTTCGTGGAACAGGGCAGAAGGGAGGAGGTCCTGCGGATCTTAGGGTTGGACGGCCGAGGGATAGCCGAGAGCATAAGGGAATGGCTACGATCGGAGGGGATATGGCTAAGTGGGAATATAGGCTGGTCCGGATGAAGGTGGAACAGGTCCCCCTCCTCGGTGGGAGGGGCAAGGACACCGTCAACGAGAAGCTTAACTCCTTGGTCCAGGACGGCTGGGAGATAGTGGACTCCAACCTCAGGAGCGTGGGCGATCAGATAGTCCTGCTTTTAAGGAGGGAGAGGACGGGGAGCATAGGGTTCGCCAAGGAGGGAGGATGAGGAATGTCCCGAGCTCAGGACCATGTTCCTGTGAAGCTATACGCCACAGATTGCGAAGGCCCGATCTCGAAGAACGACAACGCTTACGAACTCTGCGAGCGCTTCCTTCCTGAGGGAGCCGCCTTCTTCGAGAGGGTAAGCAGGTACGACGATTACCTTGCGGATGTCGTGAGGAAGCCCGGGTACAGGCCCGGGGACACGCTCAGGCTCATCCTTCCGTTCCTCAGGGCCTACGGGGTCTCCGACGGGGACGCCGAGGAGTTCTCCGAAGCTACCCTCCTGCTCATGCCCGGAGCGAAGGAGGCCATCGGGTTCCTGAAGGCCCGCATGCCCGTCTACATGATAAGCACGAGCTACTGTCCGTACGTGAGGGCCCTGTGTCGTGCGTTGGACCTCCCGGAGGATCGAACCTACAGCACCGAGGTCGCCTTCGACCGATACGAGGTGAGGGAGGAGGAGAGGAGGCTTCTGGGCGAGTTGCTCGAGGAGATAGTCGGCATGCCCCTAATCCAGCTCCCCCCTGAGGCGAAGGCCCCCAATGACCTCGACCCAGAATCCCGCGAGGTGGCGCTCAGGATGGACGAGATATTCTGGAAGGTGCTCCCGGGGACCTCGTGCTGGAGGATGGCCGAGGATGTACGTCCTGTAGGCGGCGAGGAGAAGGCCAGGGCCTTGGAGGAAGCCCTGACGAGGGAGGGGGTCCGTCCCGAGCACGCCCTGTACGTGGGCGACAGCATAACGGACATGGAGGCCTTCGGATGGCTGAGGTCCCGCGGGGGGCTCACGATATCCTTCAACGGTAACCGTTATGCCCTTAGGGAGGCGGAACTTGCCTGCATCTCGGGAAACGCCCTCGTCCTGGCAGCGGTAGGGGAGATGTTCAGGAGGGAAGGCAAGGAGGGCGTACGGAAGCTTACGGGAGGTTGGGGTCCCGACGTCCTCGGGGAACTTTTAGGGCCCGAACTGGCCGACTCCTTCCCTTCCGACCCTCCTCCCAAGCTCGTCCGGATAACGGAAGGGAACCGAGAGGCCCTGACAGCGGAAAGCGAGAAGGTCAGGAAGCAGGTCAGGGGGGAGGCCGTGGGAAGGTTGGGATGAGTTACCTTCGGACCCTGAACAAGGAATCCAACATCAAAGATAGGTCAGCTCAAGGTCTTCGATGGCTCCTCCCCCAACTCCATCCGGTATCCACGAACCTCCCGCCCCTGACGACCGCAAGTTTTAAGGGAGTCACCCTGTTCCCCGAACCGTCCAAGGTTATGGGCCCCGTGACGCCGGGGAAACCCCTGATCCCCGCAAGGACGTCCCTTATCCTCCCCTGGTTGAGCCCTGCCTTCCTTATAGCATATATTATCATCCTCATACCGTCGTAGGCGTAAGCTGCGTAGAAGTCCGGGGGCTCCCCGTACCTCTCCGTGAACCTCCTGTTAAACTGTTGGGTGAGGGAGTCGGGCCTCGAGGGGTCGTAAGGGTACACCACCGTCACGCCTTCGGCCCACCTCCCAGCGGCCTCGAGGAAGGTGGGCACGGCCAGGGCGCTGCTTCCGAAGACGTCTTGCTTCAGCCCCGCCTCCCTCAACTCCCTCACGAACCTTCCTGACTCCTCGGGGGTTCCCCAGATGACCAGAGCTTCCGGCCCGTCCTTCGTCACAAGTTCGACCTGATCGGAGAAATCTTTCTGCCCGAGCCTGAACCCCACCTTCATGGTCAAGGGATGTCCCATCCTCCTCGCCGTCCTCTCAAATTCCCCCATCCCTATCCTTCCGTAGTTCTCGTTGTCGTCGTCCAGAAATACACCCCCGACCTTAGTGTAACCTTTTACATGAAAAATATATTCAGCCAAGGCAGCGGCCTGGTCCTCGTCCGTAGGTATACATCTGAAAAGCCAAGGGTCGTTTACCTGGGTGAGGGAGGGATCTGTGGCCGTCGGAGTCACGACTGGGACCCAAGCCTTGGTACATATCTGCTCGGCTATGTGGGAGTTGGGCCCGTCCACAGAGCCCAATACCGCCCATACCTCGTCCTCGTACACCAACCTTACCATCTCCCTGCTCGCTATCCCCCAAGGACCGTCCACCTGCCTGTGCACGAGCACGAAGGGCCTTCCCTTATATCCTCCTTCCTCGTTCGCCTCGTCGAGGGCAAGCTTCGCCCCCCTAAATAAGCTCAGGCCCATCCTTGCGGTCTGCGGAGTCGATATCCCCGGCTTCGGCTTGAGGGACGGTCCGAAGAGCCCTACCCTCACCTCCCGGACTGAAGTGTCCCCCCTCGCCTTCCTCGGTCCGGGGAACCTCACCGTGTCCGGAAGGCTCCTGTAGACCTGGCCCTTATAAGGCAAAGGGGGACCGGCCAATGTCGTCCCCCAGAGGAAGATGATAAGACCCAAGCTTAATGCCTTCATCGTCTGGAACCCTTGGGCAGGGGATGTGCCACCCTCCTCCAGAACTTCTTGTAGTTGAACTTCCCTGTAGGATGCGGGGCACCTGCGTGGCAGGTCATACAGAACCTCTTCCCTTTGGGCTTGGGAAGCATCGCCTCCTCGGTCATCCTTCCGGCCTTCATGGCCTTCACATGGAGGCTCCCCGGGCCGTGGCAGGCCTCGCACTGGACCCCGTCCTCAGGATGGAAGCTTTTGCACCAGAGGGAAGTATCTCTGAAGACCGGAGCGTGACACCTGAGGCAGGTGGGGCTCTTCTGAGGGTCCTCTATCCCCATCTCTTCTGCGAACTCCTTGGCCTCCTTGCTCTGTAGCATGACCCAGGACCTCGAATGGGGAGTCCCGAGCCACCTCCTGAACTGGTTGCCCAAAGAATCCATCTTATGGCACGAGATGCAGACCTCGGCCCCTACATATTTCGCCTTGGTCCCCGTGCGGGCGAACAACACGGAGCCTAAGAGGCAGAAGGCTAAGGAAAGCCCCAAAATAGCCTTGAACCTCATCTACCCTCCCTCGATCGGGCAGGCACAGGGCCTGCCCCACAGTTAGGTTTTTGCTTTCCAACCTCTACTTTTTAACGTACCTGCAAAGGCGTATCCCCAGCTCCTCCTCGGAGTAGAAGTGGAACTTCCCTCCCTTGACTATCGCTATTGAGACCGGCCCCACATCCGTGTAAACATCGTTGAGTATTATCGTCCCAGTTACCCCGTGGTAGGGATGAATTCTATATTCATCTAACGCATCTCTAATCTTAGCCTTGTTGAGGCCGGCCTTCTCTATCGCCTCTATGAGCATGTTCATCCCGTCGTACGCATGGGCTGCGTACGTCTCGGGCGGGACGCCGTACCTCTTTTGGTACCTTTCCTTGAAAGCCAGGTACACGGGGTCCTTGCTCTCGGGGTTCCAGGGACATGAGGCTATGACACCTTCGGCCGCAGGACCTGCTATCTTGAGGAACCTGTCGGTTATCACCCTGTCCGAGCAGAGTATGGCCACATCGAAACCTCTTTTTCTTATCTCCCTGACGAGATGGGCCGTTTCGTAGTCGTTGCCCCATGCGAGCACTCCGTCGACTATCTTCCTCGCAGCCTCGAGTCTCGCAAGCTGCGCCGTAAAGTCCGTGCTCATCCTCGGGTATCTCACCTCGAAGAGCACGGGATGTCCGAGCCTGCGGGAAGCCTCCCTGAACTCCTTCACCCCCACCCTACCGTACCTGTCGTTCACCCTTATTATGGCCACGTGCTTGAGGCCAAGCTTTTCGTAAGCGTACTTCGCAAGGATGTAACACTGAAGCCTGTCGTCCGATATGCACCTGAACAGCCAGGGTATCTTGGTCTCGACGAACGTTGGGTCGGTGTCCGCAGTTCCCATTATGGGTATCTCGGCTTTAAGGGCTATCCTTATGAGGATGTGGGAGTTCTCGCTGCTTATGGTGGTAAATAGGGCCCATACCTTGTCCTTCCATATGAGGTCCACTACGTTACTTCCAACAGGTCCCCACATCCATGTGTCGTCCACCTGCTCGGCGGTGTCGTTCTTGAGCACAAGTTCGTACGGAAGTATCCCCCTCCACCCTCCCCTAGCGTTGGCCTCGTCTATGGCCATCTGTGCGCCCCTGAGCATGTTCTGGCCTATCTCGAAGTACTGGGGGGTGACGGAGATCCCTGGATCCAATACCCTGTAGAGTGGTCCTATGTATCCTATCTTCACAGACTTAAGGGTGGAAGGATCTGGCTCGGGATACTCCCTGCCCGGTCCCGTGTATTCCAGGGGCACTAGGAAGTACCTCTTGTAAGGCTTTATCCTTCTGTAGGGAACCATATCGTCAGGAGTGTTGGCGTACCTGAGGCTGTCGGGTATCCCCCAGGAGAGTGTGGCCGAGACCAGCACGAGGAGCCAGCTCAGAAGGGAAGAGACCCTCCTCATAGTCCCCTCCTTGATTTTTTATTCCTCCTTGGGTATTATGGCTATCGCCTCTATCTCAACAAGCAAGTCCGGCCTGCATATCTTGGCCTGCACCCCCGTGCTCGCAGGCAGGGGGTCCAGCCCAAGTTCCTTGTAGAACTGCGTCCTTACCTCGTTGAACGCCTTGTAGTCCCTGTCTATATCCCTGAGGTAGCAGGTCGTGCGCACCACATCGTACCATGTGGCGCCCTCCGAGGCCAAAAGCGCCGTTATGTTCCTGAAAGTCCTCCACACCTGGGCCTTGAAGTCGCCCACATGTGCTGTCTTTCCCTCCTCGTTCACGCTCGCAGTTCCAGAGATGAAGAGGAGGGAGTACCCAGGAAGTTCTATCCTGAGCCCCCTTGAGAACGCTGAGCCGTAAGTCGGGGCCTCGTTGAGCACTTCAGGCGCACTTATGCGCTTCTTCTGCACCACCCTCCTTTTGGGCTTGCCCATCTTGGCTATGAGGGCCCTGAGTTTTTCGAGCTCCTCCTTCTCAGCCTCCGTCATCCTGTGGTCCTCTGAAACCTCCTGCACTGGAACCATCTCCTCCGGGCAGGCCCCAACCTCCTTCACCTTAAAATCTACCTCTGCTCCCATCTCTGCCTCCTCCCTTTACTTCATTCCTATCTGTTCCGGAAGCTTAACTCCCCTGCTCACGCCGTGCTCGGTCCCAACCCACACCACGTCCTTCCCCTCGAAGTCCACCGAGAGCACGAACTGGTTACCTATGCTCGGCTCCTGGTGGAAGGTCTCCAAGAGCTTTCCTCCCTCGTATATCTTCACCACCCCCTCGTGCCCGTGGGAATCCAAGGGCTTGTAGGTCACCCAGCGGTTGGTATCGTAGTCGAACACGCTCAAACCCTTGTCCGTGCATATCCAACCTATGTGTGTGCCCGGCTGTGCCCTCACGAAGTTTATGAACTCGCTCGCAAGCCCGCTGTCGTCCTCGAAGTAGGAGTTCCACCTCCTCCAATGGTCGTATATGCTCAGGCCGAAGTAGGTGGAGGCCCATATCACGCTGTCCTCGTAAGAGACCGCGGTGATTATGTCGTGCACGAGTCCGTCGTTTGGAAAGAGATCTATCTCGAACTCCTTGTCGGGGTCCTTGTACGCCTGCCAGTAGTCCCTTGCGACGTCGTACTCCAATATCCCACCACCCCATGCTGCTATGTACACCTTGCCCGGAGGCCCGGGGGCTGCGTTGTAGCACCAGTTCTCCTCGAAGGGTGCGTTGGCCGATGAATACGTCATCCAGGAGTTCGTCCTCGGTATGAACCTGCTGGCACCCGCGGTCGTGGCGGCCCATATGGTGTCGCCCTGTATGGTTACGCCGAAGACCACGTTGCTCGCAAGCCCGCTGTTGTCCTGGGTGTAGTTCCTGAACTTCCCTCCCGAGAACCAAGTCAGCCCGCCGAACGTTGCTATCCAGAGGTCCCCGGTCTTGGGATCAACGGCTATGGCCATCACCGCCTGATGTCCGAGCCCATCCTTCGGGGTGTAGTGCTCCACCTCCCCCGTGCTCGGATGGAGACACGCCAGCCCTTCGTCCGTGCCGAGCCACACGCAGTCCTCCCTGACCTTATCCACCTCGACCCAATAGATATGGTTGTTGGGCAGCCCGTCCTCCGTGGTGTAGGTCCTCCAATTCCCGTATATGGGTGGGGATTGAACCGCTTGGGACGATGTGCCTAAAAGCAAGATAGTTAATATAACCCCTACCATCGTGCACCCCCTTCAAAGCGACTTCAGGTACTCTATGAGCGCCGTGAACTCCTGCTTCGTAAGGTCGCTCACCACCCCGTGCAGGTCCTCAAGTCCGTGCACGGTCCATATCTCCTCCAACGTCCAGGACCTCCCGTCGTGTAGGTAAGGGGCGGTGTCGGCTATGTTGTTGAGCTGTGGGGTGTCGAACTCGAAGTCCGTGTCGAACGGAGCGTGTATCCCCACATCGTGCAGGAGCCTGTCGGTGTAGTAAGGTGGAGGATGGCAAGTTATGCACCTGTTGGCTATGGGTATGTATCTACCGTCCTTCGTGTAAGCCCTCTCGAATATCTTCTTCCCTATCTTCTGGAGGGGGGTCAGAAGCTCTGGAGGGTCGTCGTCGGCTGAGGCCAGGAGCGGACGGTCAGGAAGCGGACGGTACCTGTTTGGGGGAAGGGGTATGGACTCTATGAACGCCACAACCGCCTCCCTGTCCTCCCCCACGAACCCCAAAGACCTGAAGAAGAGCTGGGCCGCCCTCGGACCCTCCTGGCGGGCCAGGTTGGGGTTCTTACCGTTCCACTTGAAGGGTGCTGTGAAGGCGACCCCCCTCATGGTCCTGTTGTCTATCACGTTCATCCCCATCCCGCCATCTATGGCTATGTCGTAGAGGAGGCCGTCCACGTTGTTCTCGGGATGGCATGTGTTGCAGCTCAACTGGTCCTGGAAGCTTATGACGCTGTGGTTGAAGAGGTACTCGCCCCACCTCACCTTGGTCATGACCTTGGGACCACCCAAGTCTATGACGTCCACCACCCTGTTCTCCCTCGTGTCCACCACAGCTATCTCGTCCGAGAGCCTACAGGCCACATAAAGCCACCTTCCGTCGGGCGAGATGGCAAGTCCTTTTGGGTTATAACCCTTTAGTTTGGGATTCTTGGGGTTTCCGTCGTCCCTGAAGCCGGTATGTATCCGTGCCACGACATACTCGTTGCTCAGGGCCAAGTGTCTTGCGTACCTCCTTATGGTATCGTCGGATATTCCTATCTTGCCGTCCTCTACCTTTAAGATCTTCCTCACCTTATCCATGTCGACGACCGAGATCACGTCCGCCCCGCTGCAGGAGACGTATAGGTACCTCCCGTCCGGCGAGAAGACGAGCTCGAAGGGGTCTGCGTAGTACTTGTTCATCTCGTCCAGGAGCAGGAAGGCCACCCTCCCCCTGGGCCTAGCCTCGAGGAACGCTATGCCGTAGGTCACCATCCAACCTTGATATATCTGGGTCTCGGGGATGAGGTTCTTGGGAAGCTCCAAGGCCACGACCGTGAACTGGCCGTCCGGGGAGCATTCTACGCCCTGGAGTATGGTCGTGGCGTAGAGGTCCCTCCTGTCCACTACAAAATTTGTCCTCGTATCTATTATCGTGACCTCGGGGACGGGGGGCTCCCTGAAGGGGACCGGGTTGGAGAGCTGGTTTGCTACATATACGTATCTCCCGTCCGGCGAGAGGGCGACCTCGAAGGGCTGGTGTCCGGCCCTGAGCTTCTTTATCTCCTTCCCGCACTTCAGGCACACCACCGAGATGTCGTCCGAGGCCAGGTTCGCAACATACAGGTACTTGCCATCCTTATCCGTCACAAGCCCGTGGGGGTCGAACCCTACGGGTATCGCCTTAACCTCTTCAAGCTTCCTGGCATCTATCACCGAAACATCGTCGGTCCACCTGTTTGAGACGTATATCCACCTTCCGTCCGGGGATACGCACACCCCGAAGGGATGGACCCCGACCTTCACCTCCTTCACCACCTTCCTCTTCTTAGCGTCCACGACCAGGAGGACGTCCCTCTTCTCGCATACCACATAAAGCCACCTTCCGTCCTTAGATATGGCCATCTGAATGGGGGAGATGTAGAAAGAGTCCTCCCTGACGAAGTGGTCGGTCCTGTTGCCCTTGGGCCTTGCCTCGTAAGCCCACATTATCCTTTGTCTTCTGAGCTTCCAGTCCTCCCCTCCGGAGGAAGCCGAAAGTAGCACGGCCAGCAAGGTCAAGAGGAGCCACATCTTACTCCCCCCTCGTTACCTTAGCAGGTTCGGTTATCGTGAGTATCCGGTTGACCTCTACGTTCTTTATGTTCTGGACTATGCCACTCGGCCATCTGATCTCGATCTCGTCCACCTTCGGATGGTCGCCGAGGCCGAAGTGCAACCTTATGTCCTTGGTGGAAAGGTAACC
>Ga0209410_1000454_pt1 | contig 18899 bp, 18 predicted proteins | sample Mar14436cmmetaG_FD_184135 | JGI IMG/M metagenome (GOLD analysis project Ga0209410, IMG submission 184135) | Marine hydrothermal vent microbial communities from Guaymas Basin, Gulf of California to study Microbial Dark Matter (Phase II) - Marker... ... | reverse complement strand
TAATAGGAAATGTTTTAAGTATAAAGACTAGATTTGCATCTATGGACAGGTTGTTTGATCGTGTAGTTGTTTGTCCGCCAGCAAAAACTTATGTTAATTGCGTCTCTACCAACCCGGAGCACGATACTATTGATGTGAATTTGGCTTTGAAACAACATCAAGAATATGTAAATATCCTTAGGGAAAACGATATTCATGTAATTGAGCTTAAGCCTCAGGAAAAGTATCCTGATAGCTGTTTTGTACAGGATACCGCAGTAATAGGAACTAAAATAGCGGTTATTTGCAGGTTTGGAGAGAAATCTAGGAGAGGAGAAGAGGAAATTATAAGGAAAATTCTTGAAAAAGAAATGCCAGTGAGAGACATTAAGGCTCCTGGGACTTTGGAGGGAGGAGATGTTTTAGTGACTGATCAAGGTATAATTTTTGTTGGAGAGACTAAAAGAACAAACAGAAACGGCATTAATCAACTTGCAAGGTGTTTTCCTCATATTAATGTAGAAGTTGTACCTGTTTCAGGTATTCTTCACTTAATGTCAGCATGCAGCTACCTGGGAAGTAAAACAATCGTCGTGTGCCCTAAATATGTTGATCCAAGTATTTTTCACGGCTTTAAGCTTATTAAGGTGCCAGAAGAGGAAGTTTATGCCACTAATCTTCTTTATATTGGAGATAAAAAGGTTCTAATGCCTGATGGCTACCCCAAAACTAGAGATAAGCTTCGAAAGACAGGTTTTAAACCGATAGAAGTAAACCTTTCAGAGTTTTGGAAAGGTGACGGCGGCGTGACATGTCTTTCTCTGCCATTTTATAAATGCCTTTAACGCACCATAGTGTAGGGAATTCGGAGGAAAAATAGTTTGTTATGCTAAAAGATAACATTACGAAGAGTTTAAATATTACGAGACATTACCCATAGCCTGATGTAGGAATTGACATTCAGGTGGGGAAATATGGGTTTTAATAAAATCTTAAAGGATTTTCCAATTATTTCTAAGGTTAATTATTTGAGTACTGCTAGCATAGGGCTGGTTCCAACCCCAGTGATTGAAGCGGTTAAAGATTTTTCAGTTAAATTAGCTCGACAAGGCACTCTGTTTTTAGATGAAGAAAAGGAGAGTATAGTTTATGATGGTCTTAGAAGAGAGGGAGCTAAACTTCTAGGTTGTAGAGAAGAAGATATCGCCATTTTTAATAGTGTCACCGAAGCGTTAAATTGTATCGCGTGGAGTTTAGAGTTAAAAGAAGGGAAAATAGTGTCAACTGACGTCGAGTTTCCAACTGTTACTTATCCTTGGCTTAGAATTGCTCGTAAAGAAAATGTTGAGGTAAAACTTGTTAATGCTAAAAACTGGTATGTTCCACTGGAAGATTTACTAAATGAAATCGATGAAAACACAAAAGTTGTTGTTTTAAGCCACGTAGAATATCTAACAGGTCAAAAACACGATCTTAAGGAAATTGCTAAGTGTGCTCACGATGTTAATGCTATCGTGATTGTTGACGGCGTACAGGCAGCCGGATACCTGCCATTAAACGTTAAAGAACTAGGTGTTGATGTTTACATTACTGGTAGCTACAAGTGGCTAGTTGCACCCTTTGGAACCGCAATAGCATATATTTCAAAGAAACTATATTCAGAACTGGAGCCCACATTTGTTGGCTGGCGGTCAAAAGAAAATATGTGGGATCTTAATCCTCGAGAATTAAGTTATGCATCAACTGCCAGAAAATTCGAGTACAGCACTAGTGCATACAGCGTGAAAATTGGATTAGTAGAATCAATAAAATATCTAAGGGAAATAGGAATAGAAAATATCTACAATCATAATATGAAATTGATTCAAACAGCCATGGAAGAATTAAGCTCAATTGAACATGTTAATTTGGTAACACCCGCCAATCGCGATGAAAGAGGTTCCATAGTAACATTTGGAGTAGATAAAGAAGACCCTAAGAGAATCGTCGAAAAACTACGTAAATTAAAGAGACCAGTAGAACTAACTATTAGACAAAACATGATCAGAATATCACCTCACATCTACAATACTGAGGAAGACATCTCTCACTTCACAGATAATCTAAGAAAGATTTTGTCTTAGCAAAAACTTACATCAAGAATTTTTCTAATTTTTGGTTACTAAGATAACATGAAAGATTAGAAAAACGCGATTAAAATGGTTTAGTTTATATCAGGAATCAACATTTTAAGTAATACTTCTTTTCTAAGCTATTAAACGGTTTACTCTATTTTTGAATTCCACAGCTTTATAAACTGTTTAATGAAAGTTATCTTGTGAAGTGGAGTTGAAATTTAATGGAAATTGTTAGAAAAATAGATAAGAAACCCTATGATAGATTGTCACATGTAAGTAATTGCACTTTTGGACCTTTAAACGAACCTATGGCATGGGTTAAACCTAAAGAAATAGTTGAAATTGAAACTCATGACCGCTTTGGAGACATAGTGAAAATAGGTAAAGAACTAAAGGAAATAGTTAAAGAAGGACTGTTACGCTTTGTTAACCCTGTAACTGGACCAATTTATATCGAAGAAGCAAAACCTGGAGATACACTTATCGTAGAAATATTAGATATAAGGATTCCAGAAATAGGTGTAACAACTGCTTCCCCAGATTCTGGAGCCCTTAAAGGTCTAGTAGAAATATCAGAAATCAAAACTAAATTTTTGAAAATTAGGAAAGGGAAAGTAGTTTACGAGACAAGTAAGGGAAGTAAGGTGGAAATACCTGTAAAGCCGTTCATTGGAACTATCGGTGTATCTCCTGAAATTGAAACTATTTCTACAACAACACCTGGACGTCACGGAGGCAATATGGACTGCCCAGATATATGTCCCGGAAATAAACTTTATTTACCTGTTTTCAGGGAAGGAGCACTATTTAGTTTAGGTAATGTTCACGCTGTACAAGGAGATGGAAAAATTTGTGGAACATCTCTAGAGGTTCCCGCTCATATCAAGTTGAAATTTGATTTAATTAGAGATAAGAAAGTTAACTGGCCTAGGGTGGAGTCTCCAGAGGAAATTATGACTATTTGCAGCGATAAGCCTCTTGAAGATGCTGCAAAACTTGCTTTTATGGAGTTAATAAAGTGGATGAAATCAGATTATAATTTTTGGGAAATCGACGCCTATATACTTCTCAGCTTAGCAGCTAAACTTAACATTGCTCAAATCGTAAACCCATTGTACACAGTAATAGCAAAAATCTCCAAACAATACTTACAATAATACAATCCAACAATCACTCTCCTAAAATAACCATGAACTCTCTCATCTTCCAGTAAGTTTCTAAGAATTCTAATCCCCTACTACTAATACTATATTTCTTCTTATCGTTAATTTTTTCCTCGTGAAGCAGCCCTGCAGAAACAAGCTTTTCAATAAACTTTTTAGCCCTATCTACTGGTAAACCAGCACCATAAGACGCTCTAGTAAGAGAACATGGCTCAAGTCTTCGAATAACCTCAAGAATTTCAGCATAAATATCATACTTAGTTCTTCTTCGTGAACGCTTCAACTTATCCTCCCCATAAATTCAAAACTACATCACACATCTCTTAAGCTATCATAGGACTGCACTCTTAACCTATTTAAGTTACCATGCTTCTTTTCCAATATATGTCAATATTTTAGCTATTTTAACTATTTTCCGAATGCCACAAATACTTTTCTTATTAATGATGCAAACCTTCTTTCACTTTAAATTTAGTGCAGTTGATGTTTAAAAATAAGGCACAAAAAGAATTCATAATTTGTAGTCACATTTTGTGATTATTTTTCGTGCCTCAAATTTTTAAGTAGCCCAATTATGTTTTCTAAAGAGAGAGGTGTTAGAATGAAAATCCCACCACACAGTAAAGAAACTGTTGGTATCGTTAAAGAAGACCTAGAGATTGGAAGAAACAGCATTATTAGGGGAGAAGGAACTCCACCGAAAATTGTTGTTGAAGGCCTGATAGTTTGCCGTGGCAGAGTTTTATTTGAAAGCGATGTAGAAGCAAGAGGAATTGAAGGTGAGGAAGACGCCATAGAGATTAGAGGAAACCTTATCGTAGAAAATAGTGTAACCGTTGAAGATGGAAGCCTCTACATACATGGAAACTTAAAAGCAACTCGCATAGATATAGATAACTCTCTTAGAGTTAGAGGCAACACAGAAGCCGAGGAAATAAAAGTTGGAAGAAGCCTAGAAACAATAGGAGAAATAACTGCGGATAAAATAGTAGTTGGAGGTACATTTGAAGCCAAAAGCGACGTGAAAGCCGAAGAAATAAAAGTTGGAGGAACACTTGAAATTAAAGGAAAGGTTTCAGTTACAGATATCAATGTTGGAAGAAGCGCAGAGTTAAGCAATGGAAATGTTAGCGGTTCAATAAAGGTTGGAGGAAGCTTAGAAACTGAAGGTTTCCTTAAATTTGAGGAAATAAAGGTTGGAGGAAGTGCAAGAGTGAAAACAGGAGAGGGACGTATAATAAAGGTTGGAGGAACACTTGAAATAGATGAAGATATAAAATTTGAGAAAATAAAGGTTGGGGGAACCCTTAAAATAAGAGGTAAGGCTGAAGGGAGAAGCATTATAGTGGGTGGAACATTAAACTCTAAGCAATCTATTAAGTTAGAAGAAGACTTTTCCGTTGGAGGGACAGCTAAAGTTGAAGGCGTTTTAGATGCTTCAAATATAAAAGTTGGAGGGATTTTGGAAGCTCGAGAAGTTAAAGGCAAAAAGGTTTCAATAGGAGGAAAAGTTGAAACTGTTGAAGGAATAAGGGCAGAACAGTTTGAAATAGGTAGAAGAGGCGAAGTTCTGGGACCTATACATGCTAAGGTAGTCATAGTAAACAGGAAGGCAACTGTTGAAGATGTATACGCTGAAGAAATACGTATGAAACGAGGATCCTCGGCCAGAAACCTGTATGGCAAGAGAATATACATTGATGATGAATGTAGAATCTACGGGGAAATAAAGTATACGGAAGAACTTGTAATAGGTGAAGATGTAACCTTAGCTAAATCTCCTGAAAAAGTTGACAGTCTTGAAAACATCTAATTAAGTAAAACACGAAATTAAAATACATGTAAACTATTTCTTTGCGCCTTCTAAAGCACTGCGATATTTTTCCAACATGTCTTTAAATGCAGATCTTAAATACGATGGAACCAGTGGATCATTATGAACAATGTTTTTAAGGTTTTTGAAGCTACGCTCTATATGGTCTAGTCTACCTAGTTTTTGAGCAATTAATAATTCAAGTTTTAAGGCCTTTAAATGGGCTTCATACACTTTTTCGAGGTTTTTCATTATCAAATCTTTACCGGTAATAGCTATGCCCATTTTCTTAAGTTCATTAATTTCAATTAACTCATGGATAAGCCAGAGATCATCACTTAAGATGGCTTTGGATGAAAGATCGGGGTACGGTGTATCTGCTGTTAAATAGGTCATTAACTCTTTTTCTGAAACATTGCAATCGTATCCAAACCGCTTTAATATTTTAATACATATGTGAAGTCTTTCTGTAACAGGTAAATTCTCAAAGGACATGGTTACTACTTTCTAAGACTTATTTCCTCGAAAACAAAGAAATGTTATTTTATAATGATAACTGAATGGTGAGGATTCTATGAAATTTGCCTTTACACTATTGTTGTTAGCTTATGAAATTATAAAGCATATTTTTAAATTTTAAATTTTGTATGTGAACATTGACATGTTAAAATATGCTAATCTTCCCTTCTTGAATGCGTGTTATTGGAGGAGTTTTGGATGTTTGCTGAGAGAGTTTTAAAATACAAGAAACATTCGTTAATTGATCTTGCAAAGCTTGCAGAAGGCTTTGAAGATGTCATATATCTTAATGTCGGTGAACCTGATTTTAAAACACCCAAACACATTTTAGATGCTGCAAAAGAAGCCATGGAAAAAGGCTATACAAAGTATACTCCAGATGAAGGTATATCCGAGCTTAGGGAAGCTATAGCTGAAAGGGAAAGCCGAAAAATAAAAACTGAGCTAACAAAGGAAAATGTTTTAGTGACCGCTGGTAGCACAGGAGCAGTTTTTGCAGCCATAATGAGCTTGGTAAATCCAGGTGAAGAAGTGCTTATTCAAGATCCTTGGTATCCGGGTCACATAAGGTCTATAACACTTGCAGGCGGAAAAGTTATAGGAGTTTCACAAGTGGAAGAGAAAAATTACAGCATTGATCTAGATGAACTTAACGAGAAAGTTACTAAGAAAACTAAGCTTCTGATTCTCATATCGCCTAATAACCCAACTGGGGCTGTGTTGAACTATAAAACTTTGAAAGGCATAGCTGAAATAGCGATGGACAGCAATTTTTACGTTTTATCCGACGAGGTTTACGACAGGTTTGTCTATGATGGTGAATTTAGAAGCATTGCTGAGATACCTGGAATGGAGGAAAGGACAATTATCGTAAACAGTTTTTCAAAGACTTATTGTATGACAGGTTTAAGAATAGGTTACGCTGTATCCTCTAAACAAATCATAAAAGAAATGGCAAAGGTTGCCTGTGCAGCAAGCCTCTCTGTCACGTCAATAATTCAATATGCAGCTTTAGCAGCTTTAAAGGGACCTCAAAGCTATGTGGAAGAAATAGTTAAAGAATACAATGAAAGAAGAAAATTGGTCATGAGAAAACTTAAGGAAATCCCGGAAGTAAGTTTTGTGGAACCTAAAGGAGCATTTTACGTTTTTCCAAACATGGAGAAACTTGGAATATCATCTAAAGAACTTGTGGAATATTTAATTAGGGAAGCCAGAGTTTTGGTTTCACCTGGATACCCGTTCTTTGGACCAGGAGGAAAACATCACATAAGAATATCGTATACGGTGCCGCGAGACAAGCTAGAAACAGCTATGGAAAGAATAAAACAAGCAATAGAAAAATTATCATAGAATAAAAGTAGGGGTTAAGTGAAGCTTTTAAGTTTTTCATAGAAGTTAAAGTAATTTCTTCCCACTTCCCAAAACCGTCTCTTAGCATTCCACATTTTATGCATTTTTATCGGAAGCCAAGAACCAACATTCGTAAACCTTCGAATAATCAACATATCATCAACATGGTCCCTAAAATCATCGAAAAGATGAGCAAACCTTTCACCATAACCGTGAGGAAGAAGCAATAAAAGTAATAGCCCTCTATCGTGAACGGATACAAAGTATCTCGGAAACTCCGTCAACGACTTTAGTAAAATTTCTCCAGTCTTGTCGTCACATTCAACATTAACTGTAAGAAACTCAGATAATCCAAGACCCATCAAATCGACATACGGTTTCCAAACGTTAAGAGATTTTAATTTATTAACTCTTTCTCCGATCTGAGAGATCGATAAAGTGTAACCTTGCTCTTGAAGCAAGCTTCTAATTTTTTGATAAGAAATTTTATAGTCTACTCTTTTAAAGAGAAAAATGAGGAAATCTATGTTATCAAAGGGTATCGTTTCGTAGGAAAACCAGAGGATGTCTGGTTGTGGTAATATGTCCTCATATTTTTCAACAAAGTTTAGAAGACCGTAAAGCCACATATCTTCTTGGAAAAACCAGCGCTGATTATCAAAACGCTCAAAATTCCATCCATGACCCATACCCTTTTCCTCGTAAATCCTTAACTCGTCAAACAATACACCTTCAAGCTCGGCGATAGATTCTTTGAACTCGCTTAGTGTTCTTCTTTGATTAGGTACAACAAAACCTATCCAACCCCACCTTTCCCCTTCGGAAGAAAAAGTATCGAAATTAAAACTCGTAAGGGAGGGATTTTCAAGAACCTTAAACACCGTTCTTTTATTACACCATTGCTTAAACTTAACAAAAATTACATATTTTTTAAGTTTAAACTTTGTATAATCAGACATAGAGACAAATCTTAAGCCAAATTTCTCTTTAAACTTTTTTAAATTATATAGTACTGTAGCAGGTGTAATGCCCAGCAACTTTGCGATTTCTGTATAAGTTTTATCGGGATATGCAACAAAGGCTTCTAGAACCCTTCTTTCACGTTTTTTAAGCCTTCTTTCTCTAACAAAATCTAAGGAAAGAAGACGCCATATTTGCTCTGAATTTGTTATCCTATACTTTTTAATCATTCTAAGTCTATGAATGATAGCATCATATATCGCCCTGCTTTTAGGAAGTAAATATGGGTCAAAAGTTCTCATATCATCTCTCTCAACCACAATACTCGGGTTAGAGCCCTTAATCAAACCATCACATCGCGCTAAATATATTTTTATCTTCTTAAAAAGCGCTTTTAACTCGGGATCATTTACCTCAGGGAAAAGATCATCGTATCTATTTGTTGTTACCATTATTACCACTTTCAAATTTTAAACTACGACACATATTTTTTAAAATTTTCCGTATCACGGAAAATAAAAGCCTATAAAAATTTAACTATGAATGAAATAAACTCGATTTAAAGCATTTTTCAGTGCTGTTCATCAGATTTTCATACAAAAATTGATAATTACTATTTTTATCGGTGTGTATTTCCTTTATTTTCTGCTTTTTATATACCTCGCCGCGGTTGATTGTTTTAACAAAATAGAAGGAGGTTAAAAGGAATGGTTAAGCTTGGTAGATTGAAGATATGGCTGCTTGCAAATCTATGGTTAATATTTCTAGTAATAAGTGTTGCGTCAGCAGCCTTGGGAACTCCCACACAAGATCCGTGGCCGACAAAGGGAGGATAAAGGAGGGGTTCCATTGTCAAACAAATTTTTTATTACCCCTGAGACCGAGGATCCGTTGCTTAGGGAGATTGCAGCGCTTGTGGAGATTTTAACGGAGAGGTTAAAAGCGGTTCTGAACGTTGATAGTGTTTATGTTGTTGCTAGGGCTAAAAATGGAAGAATGGTGTTAAGGAAAAATGGTATTGGTGTTGAGGTTTTTAGGGGGTGACCAAGATGTTGAAGGTAGTGGTAGAGGATTTAGATCAGTTTAAAGAGATTATCAGAAACTATGTTAACGGCAGAAAATGTGTCTTCTCAATCAAAGAAAACAACGGCAAGGTGAAGTATGCTTTTCCCTGCATTATTAATAATGTTCCTGTCTTAATTGAATATGAAACAAATGGATATGTTAGGTTAGAGGATGTGCTTGAAGTTAAAGGTCTGCCTATGAAACTTTTTAGTGTAGATATTGTTAAGGTGAAACGTATAGAAAGAACACAGGATTTCCTTCCTCAACCCGAGTAGACTTATTTAGACATATAATTGGTATGAGAGGGGCACCGAGGGGGGAACCTTTCTATTTTTAAGCTTTCTGTTTTTGCTTTTAAAACTATTTAGGGTTCTGTATGTTCAAATCCGGCTGACACGATCGCTTTTACATTACCGTTGATTTTTAATGTTAGTGTTACGGTTATTGTGGGAAATGTTAAATACTTTAATGGTATATTGAAATTCTTTAGTAGTTCTAGTTTAAAGCGCGATTCGATACATTCGTTAACGTCTATTTTCAAATGTGTTGGCATTTCAGTTGTCAGTTTAACTCCTCTTAAGGGTAAAGGTTTTATACAAATGGATGTTTCTTTTCCTCCTTTATTCACAATTTTTAACCTGAATTTTCCAGGAGTATCGGGGCTTATTATATTGTTTTCTTCTTGTATCCAGCAGTCAAACTCCACTTCTCCTAATTTGCATTTTAGACCGCTGATTCTGGGCATGGTTCCGCCGCTTTCAGGTTGCCCCGGTTGACCTTTAATGAAAATTTCAAGGACATCTTCTGTAAGGGGGTCACACCATTTCATTGAGTAAAATGTTGATCCGTGAAAGTTTACTTTCCCTTTAGACACATGGAGTTCTGAGAAAGGGTGATCTTCCAGAAAGTTATTAACAAAAGAATTTTTGGAGAAATAATATAGCCACATGTTTCCTCTATCTTTTTTAGGGTTGCCAAGAATTCCAGGTATAAATCCTAGTTGAGCGTAAAACCGGTGGATCTCTCTGTTTGCGGGGTCGCACATTAAGTAAATTATGTTATGTCCGCTGTCGGTTGCAATTTTAATACATTCTTTTATTAATTTGGAGCCTACGCCCATTTTTTGGTAACCGGGATGCACAATAATGTTTACTATTTCTGCGTAGGGTGGAAAGGCTGTGTCAAGCGTAACTTTGCCTACGATTTTACCGTTAAGTTCAGCTACAAGAATCCTACCGTATTTGCCGGAATATTTAATCCATTTTGCTACATGTTCCTTTGAGAGTTTCCAGCCTACAGTTTTGTATAGGTCAACTATGCTGTCAGCGTCTTCTCTCTTTAATGACCTTACATGCACGAATTTCGGCAAGACCGTCACCGAAGAAATACTTGTTAAAGTTTTTTATCATGAAATTAATGTAGAAGATTGATGTAAAGGGTTATTTCACGTTAATTAAAAACATATTGGAATAAAGGTTGTTTTGCGGTGTTTATGCGGTCTTTAACTCAATTAGTAGTTTTAGGTAGTCTTTGAGGTGTCTAATTATTAGGAAGTTCTTTTTGACATGGTTAATTCCATTAAGACCCATGCGTTTAGCTTCTTCTGGATGTTTAAGTAGGTATATTATTTTCTCGGCTGCTTCTTTGACGTTATTTACGAGGAAACCGTTGAATCCATCTATTACTTGTAGGGGGATTCCTCCAACGGGGCTACCTACAACTGGTACTCCTTTCCATAAGGCTTCTGCAACAACTAAACCGAATCCTTCGCGAATTGATTTCAATAAAGCGACATTTGATGCTCTTTGAAAAGCGTTAACCTCTATGTTTCCTACCCCTATCATATTGGTTAATAGGTGGATATCGTAGTCATTTCCAGCGTGTCTAGCGGTTTTTTCATACCAGTACCAGCCTTCTGGATCATCATATGCCATTGAAGCTATGAGTAAAAGCTGTACCTCCGGTATTTCCTTTTTCACCAGTCGATATGTGTCTATGGCTCCTAGAGGGTCTTTCCACGGGTCAAATCTACTGACTTGGGTTATTATCGGTCTTTCTGGATCCACGTCGTATTTTTCGAGAATGGATAGAATTTGGCTTTCAGGTAAGGGTTTGTTTTTGTCGCTGAGCGGATCTATTGAGGGAGGTATAATAGCTATTTTCTTTACTTCTAAATCTTCTCTAACATAGTCTTTCATTGTAAATATAGCGGCATCGTATAGTTTAATGAATTTTGATACGAATTCCCAGATGAACGGGTTTGGATTTGATAAATCTATGTGACATCTCCATATCCACTTTGACCAAGGTTTTCGAGAATAGTAGTTAGCAATGGCAAGTGGCTGAGAATCGTGGATTATCACAAAGTCAAAATCTAGGTTTAGTTTTTCTGCATTCATCTTATTAGTTCGTAGATATTTTTCTTCTTCCTCTTTAGAAAATGATACTTCTTCGCCTTGAAGCCCGTTATGAAGTTTTGTTTTTGTGATTGTAAAGAATTCTAAATCTCCTTCAATCACGCCCCAAACCGTGTTTAGGCCGACATCTCTCATTAAGGGAATCAATCTATGTAGTATTTCAGCTACTCCCCCGCCGAAAGCTGTTGAATTTACATGAATCACCGAAGAACCTTGAACCTTGTCAGCTAAATACCTTATTTTCTCTATTTCCTCTCTACCAACTACGTTTTCATAATCATCCAACTTATTTTTCCCAGAAGGTTCAACTAATGACATTGTTTTCACCAGAACTCTTCTTTTGTATGCAGTAAGTTCATTTAGGGGACTATAACTCACCGAGGAAAAGGTAAATGCTAATTACATGCAAATGTGTTACCTACTTCATTTATGATTTAAGGAATTGAAATAGGCAAGACTGAAACTTAAAAGATTTGTAAATGTACTATTGCACGTTTTTAAGTTTGTTATACGACTGTTTTCCCGGTTTTCTTATCAAAGATATAGAGTTTATCTCTGTTAAATATCATCCAGACCTCTTCTCCGGGTTCCGATTTAAATTTAGGATCCTCTTCTACTTTGAATATAGTGTCACCTACTTGCAAGTTAACTATTATCTTTCTTCCAAGAGGCTCTATTACGTAGACTTTTGCTTTAATAGCGCCCTCTGCAGGCTCCCTACTTAAAGTGATATGTTCTGGTCTGATTCCAATTACAAGTTCGCTGCTTGTAGCGTTCTTCTTTATTATATCTTTGAACTCTGAGACATCTAACATGAAAAAACCTGTATCTATGTAGGCTTTTTCAGGATATTTCTCCACAAAGCTACCATCTATGAAGTTCATGGGTGGACTACCAATAAAACCTGCAACAAACAGGTTTGCCGGACGTGAATAAATTTCCTCTGCTGTTCCTACTTGTTGTAGAAGTCCATCATTTAATAGTGCAATTCTATCAGACATTGTCATCGCTTCTACTTGGTCATGTGTAACGTAGATTGTTGTCACTCCTAGTCTTCTTTGTAAAGCTTTTAGTTCGGCTCTCATATACACTCTTAATTTAGCATCCAGATTGCTTAGTGGTTCGTCCATTAAGAAAACGTTTGGTTCTCTTACGATGGCCCTGCCTAAAGCTACTCTCTGTTGTTGACCTCCACTCAATTCTCCTGGTTTACGGTCTAGAAGTTCACTTATTTGTAATAGTTCTGCTACTTCCTTAACTCTTCTCCGTATTTCATCTTTCGGATATTTGCGCATTTTGAGTGGAAAAGCTATGTTATCAAATACTGTCATATGTGGGTATAAGGCCCAGCTTTGAAAAACCATCGCAATGTTTCTATCTTTTGTGGGGACATCGTTAACCAGTTTACCACCCATGTATATGTTACCACTAGTAGGGGTTTCCAGACCAGCAATGCATCTTAGTGTTGTTGTTTTTCCACAGCCAGATGGTCCAAGAAGTACTAGAAATTCTTTATCTTTAATATGTAGATTTATGTCTTCTATTGCTCTAACCTTACCATAATATTTTGTTAAGTGTTCAAGGACGACATCAACCATGTACAAGCCCCCATTTTAGCTAGAGGATTGGATAGTTCCCCTCACGGTTTCAAGTCGAGATACAACTATACTATGATGTTGTGATTTATATAATTGATGGGTTTTACGACAATTTTTACATTTTCTCTTTTTTGTTTTAGATAGGTTGACTATTTTCCGTTTAAATACAAGTTTTTCATGCTTTAAGGTATGTTTAGTTGTTTACAATCATTTCGAGCAGACCGGCGCTAGCCCATGCTTGTAATGGATTAGCTAACACATGGTGTACGCCTTTAATAGGTGTGGATAGATCAACGATTTTATTGTTTATAACCGTGTAAAGTTCGGGAATTTTATTAAGTTTTTGATAAGCTTGGAGTAAGGCTTGTTTAATTTTCTCAGCGTGTTGATGATAGCCGAGTTTTTGTAGGCCTTTATAAATTATCCAATTGTCATGAGGCCATATGGAACCAAGATGATAACTGTAAGGGTCGAAGTCTGGAGCTTTCATGGAGTGAGTTCTTATACCGTAGGGAGTCCATAGATCTGGTTGAAAAAGACGTTCAACCACATAATCTACCTTGCTATCATCTATAATTCCAGTAAAGAGGAGGTGGCCAGGATTAGAGGAAACAACCTTCTTCTGTTTTTTCTCTCCATCAAGAGCTAAAGCAAAAAATTTCTCTTCTTCCATCCAAAAATCTTGATTAAAATTTTTCTTTAACTTTCTTGCTCTCTCCATTGCTTCCCCTATAAGATTGTTGTTTTTACCGAGTCTTTGAGAAATATAGGCTAAACTATGGTAAGCTGCATAAACATAGCCTTGAGCTTCAACAATAGCTACGGGGGGTTTAATTTTTAGATGATCTTCGCAGCCATCCCGCCATCCTTGATGAAAAAGGCCATGAGGATTCATTCTTTGATATTCTATGTAACCGTCTCCATCTTTATCTCCATAGGTTATGATCCAGTTAAAAGCAGCCTGAATATTTCTCCATATTTTTGATAGAAAAGCTGTATCATTGGTGGTTTTAAGATACTTTGCTGCTAGAATTATGTATAGAGGTGTACTGTCAATACTTCCATAATACGGAAACTTCCATTCCGGTATCTCTGCTTGTTCCCTCGGAGTAAACCTGTGTTCATGTAAAATTTTTCCGGGTTCTTCCTCCGATTTTGGATCTACGACTTTCCCTTGATATTCGGATAAAACTGAGAGAGTAGCTTTTGCAATCGTGGGATCTATCTTTAACATTTGCCATGCAGAAATTATAGAATCGCGGCCAAAAAGAGTGTAATATCTTGGGTACCCAGCATTAAGATACCCTCTTGAACTTCTTAATTTTTTAATATCCCGATGAAGCCTAAGTTTTATTTCTTCAATATTCACTTAACCAGCTCCACCGTTCACTGTTTTAGCTTTATTTTAATTTGATTAACTACTAAAGTTTTGCGCTATTCGATTTTCTTGCGAAATTGAAATATCATTCACACATGAATCATTTGTCTTATTTTCTGATTTTAAAACATGATTAAATCACTTAATTTCTACAAAATTTCTAAAAACTTTGTTTTCAAAATGGCAAAACATGTTTCTACATTATTAGTTTTTAAAAACGTGAACTTTTAACAAAAAACTTATATACTGTTTTTATAAAAAATAATTCTAAAATGGGTTTTAGAGGGGAGAAAATTGGCAGCAGCTGGAGAAGCAAAAACTCTAATAATTGTAGTTGGCATAGTGTGTCTTCTCATAGGTTTCGGAGCAGGATGGATGGTTAAACCAGCACCAGCGCCGATGAAATTAGTTGTCATTGGTCCATGGTCCGGGGCGGAAATGGAGAGTTTTATGCCTGTTCTGGGAGCATTTGCTGTAGAAAAAGGTATAATGGTTGAATATAGAACTTATAGAGCTGAAGACTTGGCAACAATATTACCGGCACAGTTTAAAGCAGGAAAAGCTCCTGCTGATGTAATATTTATGTGGGCATGGTGGATTAGAAACAATACAGAACACATACTTGATATCAGCGATATTATTGATTCAGCTGATTTCATGCCTGGTATTGTGGATCAAGTTACAGTTGATGGTAAAGTTTATGGAGCTCCTTACACTGGTAAAGTTAAGCCAGGATTCTGGTACAGAATATCTTTCTTCGAAGAACATAACCTTAAAGTACCTACAACATGGGAAGAATTTACAACTTTATTAGAGAATATCAGTGCAATTGATGGTATAGTGGCGCCGATAGCAAGCGGAGACGGCGTTGGATGGCCACTATCAGATGTAACCGAACACTTCATATTAACCTTCGGTGGTACGGATCTCTTTGAAGGACTCATAAATGGTAGTGTTTCATGGACAAGTGACGAAGTTAAAGCTATATTTAAGGATAAATTAGTTCCATTGCTCAAAAAAGAATACTTTAGCGAACCTGATGACTGGACTTTGATACTAGAGAATTGGTGGGAAGGAAAACACGCCCTATACTTCATGGGTAGTTGGATAACAGGTATGGTTGATGATCCCACCGATCTAGGTGTTTTCTCGTTGCCAGGAGCAAAAGCGTTCGTTTTCTGTCCAGACTTTATGTTCATACCAAAATATACAAAGCATCCAACTGAAGCTAAAGAGCTAGTCAAATTCCTTTCAGGTGCCGAAGGGCAAACAATACAGGTGAGACAAGGTGGTCACATCGCTACAAACCTCAATGTAGAGCTCAGTGCTTATCCTGAAGTTGATAAAAAGGTAGCTCAACTCTTACAAGGAGCAACTGCAGTCACCGATCTTGACGATACCATTGGCGGCGAGTTCCAAACCACCTTCTGGGATCAATTGAAGTATTTATGGGCTCATCCAGATGAATGGGAAACTGTATTAGCGAAGATAGAAGAAAAAGCACCTTAATGGCAGGTGACGAAATGTCACAAAAAAATACAACTCCTTTATTTTTTCTGGCACCTGCGGTTATTCTTATCATCGTTTTTGTGATTTACCCTATCGTCCAAACATTATGGCTCAGTTTTCTTTCACCTAAAGGCGAATTTGTAGGATTACGTAACTACGCTCAAATTTTAAGGAGCAAGGAAATAATTAATTCAGATAGGTTTCCTTTTGAATGTCCTCCGTGGGGAGCATTAATACATAATGCTGTATGGATAGCTATTCATCTTCCACTAACCGTGTTTCTCGGCCTCTTTTTTGCAATTATCTTAAAGGATGTTAAAGGTGCATCGATAATAAAGTCGATAGTTTTCCTAGGAATGGTAATGCCCATGGTTGTAGGCGGATTAATGGCCAAATTCCTATTTGATAAAGATATTGGAATAGTGAACGTTGTTTTAAGATTTATAGGATTACATTCCTTAGCTGATATTTCGTGGACATATCATCCGGAAACAGCCTTGCTTGCCACAATACTTATTGGAGTGTGGATGTGGACAGGATTTAGTATGATCGTATACTCTGCAGCACTAGCAGCGATACCTCGTGAATACTATGAGGCAGCTGAAATAGATGGTGCTTCATCCTTCCGCAAATTTATTCACATCACACTTCCCTTGCTTAAACCTGCAACTCTCGTTGTTGTAGTCATGACCGTACTATGGGAGTTAAAAATTTTTGACATCGTGTATGTTGCCACTGGAGGAGGCCCGGGAGAAGCAAGCATGGTTTTGGCTATTTTAATGTATATAAAGGCTTTTGTAGCCTTTAATTTCAGCGAGGCAGCAGTTTTAGCAACACTTCTTACACTATTGACGCTACCACCAGCTATTTGGATAGCGAAAACCGCGGTGGGAAGAAAATGAAAGGAAAAGTTTCTACAGTAGTGGCTCACGTAGTAGCATTGTTAATTGGTGTAGTATGGATTTTGCCAGTTGTCAGTATTTTTATGGTGGCAATAAGACCTATAAGAGAGATTTTACATGGATGGTGGAATTTCAAAGAGTTTCACCCTACACTTAAAAATTTTGTAGAAGCTTTGAATCACCCAACTACTCCACTAGGTAGAGGTCTCCTTAACTCGTTCATAATTGCGTCTCTTGCAATGATTACGCCAGTGTTTATTGCGGCACTAGCAGCCTACGCTTTTGCGAGATTTAGTTTTCCAATTAAAACATATCTTTTCCTTACCATTATAATTATGATGGCAATGCCGCAGCAAATGGTTGCTATACCGCTTTTTCAAATAATGATTAAACTTGGGCTTATAAACACGTATCTAGGCTTAATTCTTGTTCACACAGCATGGGGACTTCCATGGATTATTCTATTTCTAAGGAACTTTTTCCTTACGCTTCCCATCGAAGTAGAGGAAGCTGCAAGAGTAGACGGTGCTTCGGACTTCCAAATATTTCTGAGAATTGTGCTTCCAATGTCGTTACCAGCTTTGCTTTCGGTAACTGCTTTGCAGTTTACATGGGTTTGGAACGACTTCTTTCTTGCTTTACTTATTGTATACTCTCCTGATAAGCTAGTAGCCACTCAACGCATTGTTTGGATGAAAGGAAAATATCACACACCTTGGGATACGCTGTGCGCTGGTGCTACATTAGTTATGATAGTTCCAGTCATAATTTATGCTGTTTTCCAGAAATACTATGTTAAAGGAATGGTAGGTTGGGTAATTAAAGGCTAAAACTTCAACCAAAGATTCAACAATTTCATTTTCTTTAGTTTGACCGCTAAATTTAATCTATTTTTTCAGTGATTTTCGATTAATTTCTAAGTATGTGTGTTATGGTTTCTGGGAGAGATGTAACAACGGGTTCGTTTTGAAGAATTTCCATGAAGCCCATGTCATTTGTATATAGGGTTGTTGGTTTGCTTCGTGATATTATTCGAACATGTATTTTGAAATGCTCGTATTTTAACCCTATGGGAGCACTAAATATGGACATATTGATACTCTTTACTCCAAGTTTATTGTGTAGAAGAGATAACATGGTTGATATGTCTTTAGCCATCTTATCAAGCTCATCGTTATTTAGGTCAGTGAAGCACTCTTTGTGTAGCTTACATATTCCAATAACTTCTTTATCTGCTAGTGGGGCAAAGGATGCCACCCAGTCTAATATTTTTCCATTTGAAATAAATCTTTTACCTATTTTTTTCTCGGATTCCACTAAATCATTCCAAAAGCAATTTCCATAAGTTTTATAGTAGTTTTCTGAAGCTTTCAATGTTTTTTCAAGCATAACCGTCGGTTTATAATCTTGAATTATTTGTACGTGTGGATGTATTATCGATGCTCCAGCTGGAGGTAGGTGGTTTAAATTTACCATCACATATCTTGCATCTGGATCTTTACTTATTATTAGTTTAAAGAGGTCTTTGCAGCCAATTAAACAGTTTTCCAAGATATCTTGTGAAATTGAGTTTAATTCTAAATAATGTTTTCTGGAAATTATGCCTACACTATGATATTTGGCGAAAGGAAATAAATTTGGGAATAAAATGAAAGTGTTTCTTTTAAATCTACCAGAATCTACGAGATTGCTGGTAAACATGGGTGTATCGGTTAAAACTTTTTCTGGGCAAAATGGACATTTAGCCTTACTTTCTTTAACCATTTTTTCAAACATTTTTTCATTTTTCTCTTCTATTTGTTTCATTCTTGATGCTCTAAGCGTGTTTATTCTAGTCCATCTGTCTAAAAGAGGATCTTTCCTATACTCTATAGATTGAACATCGAGAGAAAACTTCTTAAATGGGTTTAGCAATTTAGCTTTCACTATTATCTTTCTAAACTCAACTCCACCGATCCCCTTCTCAACTACTTCTTCCATTTTAATTCACCAAACTTCAACCTTAATCCCATATATAATTTAAAATTATAACTACTTTCATTTGATCCTCTTAAGAGTATATCGAAAACTACATATTTCAAATCTCTCTGGCTATGTTCCAAAATTATTTGGAGATACGTATTTAC
>Ga0209410_1000453_pt1 | contig 18921 bp, 18 predicted proteins | sample Mar14436cmmetaG_FD_184135 | JGI IMG/M metagenome (GOLD analysis project Ga0209410, IMG submission 184135) | Marine hydrothermal vent microbial communities from Guaymas Basin, Gulf of California to study Microbial Dark Matter (Phase II) - Marker... ... | reverse complement strand
GTCTCTGACTTTGAGGTACCTGCGGCCATCGATGATGTAGAGGTCTCGATCCCGCAGGGCCCTCAACTCTTCACGGGTATAGGGGGAACGTTTCGCCCAGGGAAGCCTGCAACCTGCAGCGAACACCATCAATCCGAGGAAAAAGAAAAGGCAGGTCAAAACTATCCGCATCAGCTTTACAAAATTCTATCAAGATCGACCTCCCAAGGCAACCGTTGACACCCTCACTTTAAGGGTCTTATAAAGCGGATGTGGAAAGGCCGGCCGATCCCCAGCTCTTTAGGCTGAAGGTAAGGGAGGGACAATGGGAGCGGTCCACAGCGGGGGTTTGTCCCGGATACGTCCAAGCCAATCTCGTGATCCTGCCCCGTTCCTTGGCCTTCGACTTCGCCCTTTTCTGCCTTCGCAACCCCAAGCCATGCCCCGTACTGGAGGTGCTGGACCCGGGGGATCCTATAGTTAAGGAAGTGGCCCCAGGGGCGGATATCCGCACGGATCTGCCCATGTACAGGATCTTCAAAAAAGGCCTTTTGGTGGAGGAACGAAAGGAGATCAAAGATTACTGGAGCGAGGACCTCGTGGCCTTTCTCATCGGCTGTAGCTACACCTTCGAGGAAGCCCTTGTAAAGGGGGGCATCCCCTTGAGGAGCTTCCTTGAAGGAAGGGACCCGGCCATCTATATTACCGATATTCCCTGTCGTCCAGCCGGCCCCTTTTCCGGCCCCATGGTGGTGACCATGCGGCCCATACCCGGGCATCTGGTATCGAAAGCGGTTCAAATAACCTCGCGCCTGCCACGGGTCCATGGCGCCCCTGTCCACATCGGGGACGGATCCGCCATCGGTGTGACAGACCTCGAAAAGGTCGATTTCGGCGGCCCCCCTGACCTCCGGGAGGGAGAGGTCCCGGTCTTTTGGGCCTGTGGAGTGACCCCTCAAGTGGTAGCCCTCAAGGCAAAGATCCCCTTCATGATCACCCACAAACCGGGCCACATGTTCGTCTCGGACCTGAAGATAGAGGAGATAATGGAGGGCTAAAGGCCGAGGAAGGCCTTCCTGACGAGGTCAGACTGTAACAGCTCCTCCCCACGACCCTCCAACACGATCCTGCCCGTCTGCAGCACATAGCCCCTGTCGGCGATCTCGAGGCTCTCCCTCACGTTCTGTTCGACGAGGATGATGGTCTTGCCAAGGCCCTTCAGCTTCGCCACGGTCTCCAGGACCTCGTCCACCAGCTTTGGCATGAGCCCAAGGGACGGCTCATCCAGCATCAGGAGCTTGGGGTTGGACATCAGGGCCCTCCCGATGGCGAGCATCTGTTGCTCGCCGCCACTGAGGGTCCCTGCCCGCTGCCTCCTGCGCTCCTTGAGCCTGGGGAAGAGCTGATAGACGAAGTCGAAATTCTCCCTGATGACCCCCTCGTCCCTTATGGGATAGGCGCCAAGTTCGAGGTTCTCCTCCACCGTCAAGGGGCTGAAGATGAGGCGTGCCTCTGGCACATAGATAATTCCCCGTTTCACCACCTCCGGGGTGTTGAGCGATGTGACATCCTCGCCCTCGAAGACGATCCGTCCCTTGTTGGGGATTATGGCCCCTGCCAGGGTCTTCAATAAGGTGGACTTACCCGCTCCGTTGGCCCCCACAAAGGCCACCAACTCCCCCCGGTCGACCCGGAAGGTGAGGCCGTGAAGCACCGTCAGCCGGCCGTATCCGGCCTCCAGGTCATAGACCTCGAGCATACTTCTCCCCCAGGTAGGCCCTGATGACCCTTTCGTCGTGGGCGATCTCCTCGGGTGGACCTTCGGCTATCTTCACCCCGCCGTCGAGCACTATCACCCTCTCGGAAATGGGCATTACCACCTCCATCACATGTTCTATCAGAAAGAGGGTGATCCCCTTTTCCCTGTGAATCCTTTTAAGCAATGCCACCATCTCCTCGGTCTCGGTGGGGTTGAGGCCTGAGGCGACTTCATCGAGCATCAACAGAACCGGCCTTATAGCCAAGGCCCTCGCCAATCCCACCTGTTTTTGAATGGCAAGGGGAAGCTCCGTAAGGTAAAGGTCCGCCACCCTCTCCAACCCCATGAAGGAAAGGATCTCCATGGCCTCACGCCGTGCCCCCTCTCTGTCGTCTTGGTGGAGAAAGGCCCCTACCATCACGTGCTCCAGGGCGGTGAGTTCCCCTGCAGCCTTCATCAATTGGAAGGTACGCCCTATCCCAATTCGGGCCGTCTGGAAGGGTTTCCACCCGGTGATATCACGCCCTCGAAAGATCACCTGGCCACCGTCGGGTCTGTAGTAGCCGACGATGCAGTTGAAGAGGGTGGTCTTGCCGGCGCCGTTGGGGCCGATGAGGCCTACGATCTCCCCCTCCTCTATGGAAAAGGAGACGTCCCTGTTGGCCACGATCCCTCCGAAGTCCTTGGTGAGGTTTCGCACCTCGAGGAAGGCCATCAACCCCTCCTGCCCCTGAAGCGCTCTACGATCCCCCAGATCCCACGGGGCTCAAAGGCTGCGATGAACATGATGATGGCTGAGTATATGATGAAGTCCAAGCCCATTAGTTCTTTGTGTCCGCCAAGCCAGCTGCCGAGGTACCTGTCCAGGGGAACCAAGATGGCGGCACCGATGATGGGGCCCCAGAGCGAGGCAGCACCACCGAGCATGGCCATAAGGGCTATCATGATGGAGAGCTCAAGGTGCATCACCGATTCGGGATCTATGTAAAGGTGATACACGGCGATGAAGGACCCCCCGATGGCGACGAAGGCGGAAGCAATGGCGTAGGCCTTGATCTTGCACCAGCGGGCGTCTATGCCCAGACTTTCGGCAGCGTCCTCATCGATCTTGATCATCCTCAGCTGATAGCCCAGTTTCGACTTCCGGAACCAGTTCATGTAGAAGATCGCCCCGAGGAAGTAGGCGAGGATGAAATAGTAATACCAGGTGTCATCGGTGAACTGCATGTAGAGCAGGGAGGTCCCCTTGATAGGAAGCTCTATCCCCTTGGCTGCCCCCACGAAGTCCCAATTGGTGAAAAGGTCCTGAAGGACCAAGGAGGTGGCGATAGTAGCGATGGCGAAGTAATGGCCCCTTAGGCGAAAGAGGGGGTAGCCGATGAGAAAGGAATAACCGAGGGCTATGAGCACTCCGAGGGGCATGGATACCCAATAAGGGACGTCCCAGCGGACCATGAGGACCGCTACCGTGTAAGCACCTATCCCCACATATTGGGCCTTTCCCAGCTCTACCTGTCCGCCGTATCCCCCGATGGTGTTCCACCCCATCCCGAACAGAGAGAAGAGGAGAAATTGGATCATCACTGCCATGCCGAAGGAGTCGACTCCCAGCCAGGGAAAAGCGAGCAAAAAGGCGCAGAAGACGCCGAAAACGACCCGCTCTACCAGAGGGAAATCGCTGAAGTCGAAAGCCTCCCTCAGTGCTCCCATCCGAAAAGCCCCCGAGGCCTGAAGACCATCACTAAGAAATAGACGAGATACACCACGGTCATCTTGTACTGAGGACCTATGACGGAGGTCCTCAATAGGTGGCCGAGAATGGGAAAGACCGTCTCGAGGATCCCTATGAGGATCCCCGCCACGAAGGCACCCTTTATGCTCCCAAAGCCCCCTAAGGCGACGGTTGCAAAGGCGATCATGCAAAAGAGGAGCCCCACCATGGGGTAGATGTAGTAAAAGTTGGCCAAGAGCCCTCCCGCAACTCCCACGGTGGCCCCTCCCATGGCCCACGCCAAGGCGTTCATCCTCTCGGTCTGTATCCCCATGTAGGAGGCGGCTTCGCGATTTATCGCTGTCGCACGAAGGGCCTTGCCAACCCGGGTCTTGAAGATGACCCAAGAGACCACGGAAAAAGCCACAAGGCTCAACAAGGCACACACAACTTTGGTCATGTCGAGGTGGAAGGGACCCACAGTAAGGCTCTTCCCCACCAGGATCCCCTTTTTGATCATCCGGTAATCTATCCCCCACAGGAATACAGCGAGGTAACGCAAAAAGAGCATCAAGCCGAAGGTCCCCAGAAGTTGGGCCACCATAGGCCCGCGCAATAGGTAGCGCACCAGGCCGTAATAGGAGAGGATCCCGAGAAGTGCTCCCACAGCACCACATACAGGCAAGGTGACGAGAGGATCAACGCCCAACGAGATGCTCACAAAATAAGCTGTGTACATCCCCAACATGAGGAATTCCCCGTGGGCGAAGTTGACGATGTCCATCACCCCGAAGATGATGGTCAACCCCAGGGAGATGAGGGCAAAAAGAAAGCCCATCAAGATGCCTTGGATAAAGGCGTCGGCTAAGACCATCGCCTCACCCGTCCTTTGCTGATAAAAAGGGCCGGAGATCCTACGATCCCCGGCCCTTCTGCCATCCTATTTCCAAGTGGTGAAAGGATAGACCATGTCCGCCGTGGCGAGGTCAAAGGGATAGACGATCTCCAGTTCCACCTTGTCCCCCTTGACCTGGTACTGACCAATCAACCCGGTGCCGAGGACGTTTTGTCCGGTCTTGTCGAACTTCACCCCGCCCCACGGCATGATGAGCTCATCAGCGGGGATGAAGAGCTCATTGGCCGCCTTTTGGATGGCTTTAGGATCGGTGGAACCAGCGGCGTTCAACACATGGGCCCATGTCTGAAGGGCCACAAAGGCCCGCCCAGAAGCCCCTGTAAGGTCGGTCCCGTATTTCTTCCTGAAGAGGGCGTTGATCTGCCCGGCAACCCTCTTGACCTTTACCACCTTCGGGATGAACACGGTCCTGGTGAGGATCCCGTGGATGTCCTTGCCCAAAGTGGCGCGGAAATCGGGGATCTCAAAGCCAGCATCCTGTCCCCAGATGACCTTTGGAGAGGCCTTCATCCCCTTGAGGGTCCTCACGAAGAGGATGGCATCGGAGATATAGGAAGCGAAAAGCATACAATCGGGCTTGGCAGCCACCAAGGCCTGGCTTTCGGTAGTAAGGTCCGGAGATTTCGCCGAGTAAAGGATCCCTTTCACGATCTCAAAACCGTACTCCTTGGCATACTTCTCTATGACCTTGGCCACGCTCGATCCCCATTCCGTGTTCTCACAAGCATACGCAATGCGTTTCAGCTCCGCCTTGGGGACGGCCTTCACTCCGCGGACCTTGCCCTCGGTGAGCCCTTTGAGAAACTCAAAGAGGTCCTTCGTGAAGGTCTCATCATGAGGGGTGGTACGCCAGAACCACTTGAAACCCCGCTTGGTCAAAACAGGGGACGTGGAAGAGCCGTTGATCATGGGGACCCCGTAGCGCTCAGCCACCGCGCTCACAGTCTTGGTAACGGAGCTATGATAACAACCCATCAATCCCACTACTTTCTCATCCATGATGAGGCGCTTGGCCAAGTCGGCGCCACGACCGGGTTCTCCGCGGTGGTCAGCAAAGATCAGCTTTATCTTGGCCCCTTTGAGGCTTGGGATTCCCTCCCATTTTGCTATGGAGATGCCCAGTTCTGGATAGCGGTTGTTGATGACGTCCAGGGCCAATTCCGCCCCATTTCTGAGATCCCTCCCCGCCGCGGCGAAGGCCCCAGAAAGGGGATAGATTACCCCGATCTTTATCTCCTTCTGCTCAGCCCTCGCCCCCCCAGCCAAGGGCCCGAGGAGAAGACCTATTGCCAAACCGAGGATCAATAAGACCAGAACCCCCTTCTTCATAACCTCCCTCCCAAAAGTTTGTTTTTTGTTAACGATAAACTGGATTTCGCGGAGATTATATGGTGAGTTAAAGGGCTTGTCAACAGCGGGGATTTTGATTTTAAAGAGGTAAAATTCCCTTAAATGACCGTCTTTTGGAACATAGTGCCCATCTTCAGCGTAATCGCCCTGGGGTGGTTCGGTCATCGCCTGCGTTTCATCCCCGAGGACTTCGTCACAACGGGCAACAAAGTGGTCTTTTACCTGGGTGTACCGGCCCTCCTCTTTCGTGCCGTCTCGAAGGCCCCCTTCCATGAGGTCTTCAACCCCCTTCTGGTGCTATCGGTGACCCTTCCCCTTTTGGGGGTATGGGGAGTGGCCCTTATCCTGACCCGTGTCTCATCAGGCCTCCAGGGGGGCACAAGGGGGTCCTTCCTCCAGTCATCGGTCCACGGAAACATCGGATACATAGGGTTGGCGGTGGTCTTCTACCTGTTAGGGGAAGAAGGGGTAAGGTTAGCCGGTACGGTCATCGGCTTCCTCATCATCGCCCAGAACATGTTCGCGGTCCTGTCCCTCAACCTCTTTTCCGACAAACCCACAAAGGGCCCATGGAGGGCTGCAAAGGAGATAGCCCTCAATCCCATCATCCTGGCGTGTCTTTCGGGACTGATCGTCTCCTACTTAGGTCTCTCCCTTCCTTGGGTCGGGGCGCGATTTCTCGACATCCTCGGGGGAATGGCCCTTCCCGTAGCCCTCCTCATCATCGGGGCCAATCTCTCTCTGCAAGGGCTGAGGACAGCCTCCCTCCCCCTTTTGCTGTCGACCGTGATGAAAGTGGGCCTCCTGCCCTTGGTCGGCATCTTAACCATGGGGATGTTGCTACCAACGGCCACTTCCCTTCAGAGGGGGGTGCTCATAGCCCTACTCGGCGCCCCCACGGCCACCGTCACCACCATAATGGCCGGGGAAATGGGGGGTGATGTCTCCTTCGCCTCTGGAGCCGTCACCCTCTCCACGGTGGCCTCGGTGATGACCTATACCCTTTGGTTTGCCCTGCCCCTTTCCTGAGGCCCTTTTATTGACAAAAACAGAGGGTTGGTGCGAAGATAAACGGGCTTTCAGAAAAGGTGGGAGGGAGATGAAGAAGCGGACTGGTTCGCAGATACTGTTGGAGTGTCTCAAAAGGGAGGGGGTGGAGGTCATCTTCGGCTACCCTGGGGGGGCTATCCTGCCCCTGGTGGAGGAGCTGGGTAACTGGGACTTCAACTTCGTCTTGGTGAGACATGAACAGGCAGCGGTCCACGCCGCCGATGGCTATGCTCGGGCAAGCGGAAAGGTGGGGGTATGTCTGGTCACCTCAGGGCCAGGGGCCACCAACACCGTCACCGGGATAGCCACCGCCCACATGGATTCCATCCCCGTGGTGGTCTTCACTGGGCAGGTACCCGTGCACCTCATAGGCAATGACGCCTTCCAGGAAGCCGATATCGTCGGCATCACCAGACCTTGTACCAAACACAACTACTTGGTCACCGACGTGAGAGATCTGGCCAGGATCGTAAGGGAGGCCTTTTACATCGCCTCCTCGGGTCGGCCCGGCCCGGTCCTGGTGGACCTGCCAAAGAACATATTGACGAGCACCGCGGAATTCCACTATCCGGAAAAGGTGGAGATCAGAGGCTACAAACCCACCCTCGATGGCCACCTCCCCCAGATCAGGAGGGCGGCAAACCTCATCCTTAAGGCGAAGCGCCCTGTCATCTATGCAGGTGGAGGGGTGATCTCCTCAGGGGCCTCAGAGGAGTTGAGGCAGCTCGCCGAACTCCTCAGGATACCCGTGACCACTACCCTCATGGGCCTCGGTGGATTTCCAGGTACCCACCCCCTATCCTTGGGGATGCTCGGCATGCATGGGACCTACTGGGCCAACATGGCGGTCAGTGAATGTGACCTGTTGTTGGCCGTAGGAGCGAGGTTTGACGACCGGGTAACGGGAAAGGTGGAGGAGTTCTCCCCCCGCTCCACGAAGATCCATATAGACATAGACCCCACCTCCATCATGAAGAACGTAAGGGTGGATATCCCCATCGTGGGAGATTGCAAGAGGGTTTTACGGAGATTGCTTCAGGTCCTAGAGGAAAGTCACGTTGACTTCGACGAATACCGCAAGAGGCTCGAACCTTGGCACGGCGTGATCGACGAATGGCGCAGACGTTATAACCTCACCTACGAGAACAAGGGAAATCGCATCAAGCCCCAATTCGTAATACAGAAACTTTATGAGTTGACCAAGGGACAGGCAATCATCACCACCGAGGTAGGACAAAACCAGATGTGGGCGGCCCAATATTACAAGTTCGATTCTCCCCGCACCTTCCTCACCTCAGGCGGCCTCGGAACCATGGGTTATGGATTCCCCGCCGCCATTGGAGCCCAGGTGGCCTTTCCCGACCGCGTGGTGATAGACATCGCAGGAGACGGCAGCATCCAGATGAACATCCAGGAACTGGCCACCGCCGTACAACACAACCTCCCGGTCAAAGTGGCCATCCTTAACAACGGTTATTTGGGCATGGTGAGACAGTGGCAGGAGCTCTTCCATGGCAAAAAGTACATCCTCACCCGACTGGGCGAGTGGAACCCCGATTTCGTCAGGCTCGCCGAGGCCTATGGGGCAGTAGGGTTGCGTGCCACCAGGGCCGAGGAGGTGGAGGCCGTGATCAGGGAAGCCCTGGCAGTGCCCAAGCCCGTGCTCATGGACTTCTGGATCGAGGAGGAGGAGAACGTCTATCCCATGGTCCCTGCGGGGGAACCCATCACGAAGATGCTGCTCGTTTAGGAGGTCGGAAATGCGGCAGACCCTGAGCGTCTTGGTGGAAAACCAATTCGGCGTACTCGCCAGGGTGGCAGGGCTCTTCAGCGGCAGGGGGTTCAACATCGAGAGCCTCTCGGTGGCCGAGACCTTGGACCCTACCCTCTCCATCATGACCATCGTCACCGAGGGCGACGAGCAGATCTTAGAGCAGATAACCAAACAACTGAACAAACTCATCCCCGTTATCAAGGTAGTGGAGATGGCGGACAAGCCCCATGTGGAGAGGGAATTGGTCCTGGTGAAGGTGGCCGCTAAGCCCGAACACAGGGCCGAGATCCTGCGGATGGTGGAGATCTTCAGAGGCAAGGTGATAGACGTAAGCCCCAAAAACTACACCATCGAGATCACCGGGGATAGGGATAAGATCAGGGCCTTTTTGGAGTTGCTAAAGCCCATAGGCATAAAGGAAATCGCCCGGACGGGGCTTGTAGCCATGACCAGAGGATAGGAGGGTGAAATGGCCAAAATCTACTACGACCAAGATGCAGACCTGGGGGTATTGAAAGGAAAGAAGATCGCCATCCTCGGCTATGGGAGCCAAGGACACGCTCAGGCCTTGAACCTGAGGGACAGTGGCCTGGAGGTGATCGTGGCCCAACGCCCCGGCAGCAGGAACTATGAGTTGGCCAGGGAACACGGGTTCGAACCCGTAGGTGTGGAGGAGGCTGTCCGCGAAGCCGACTACATCCAGATCCTCCTCCCCGACACCGTACAACCCTCCGTCTACGAGGCGTCCATAAAGCCTCATCTCCGCGAAGGGATGGTCCTCGGGTTCTCCCATGGGTTCAACATCCATTACAACCAGATCGTGCCGCCGCCCTCCATAGACGTGGTCATGGTAGCCCCCAAAGGGCCGGGGCACCTCGTAAGGAGCCAGTTCGAGGAGGGCAAGGGAGTTCCCGCCTTGGTGGCGGTTCACCAAAACCCATCGGGAAGGGCCATGGAACTGGCCCTCGCTTACGCCAAGGGCATCGGAGCCACTCGAGCGGGAGTAATAGAGACCACCTTCAAGGAGGAAACGGAGACGGACCTGTTCGGCGAACAGGTGGTGTTGTGCGGAGGGGTAACGGAGCTGATCCGCGCCGCCTTCGACACCTTGGTGGAGGCGGGGTACCAGCCGGAGATCGCCTATTTTGAATGCCTTCACGAACTAAAACTCATCGTGGATCTCATCTATCAGGGGGGAATAAGCTATATGCGTTACTCCATAAGCGATACCGCTGAGTACGGCGACATGACCCGCGGTCCCCGGGTGATAAACCAGGATACCCGTCGCATCATGAGGGAGATCCTGCGCGAGATCCAAGATGGGACCTTCGCGAGGGAATGGATCCTTGAGAATCAGGCCGGGAGACCGGTATTCAATGCCTTAAGACGTCGTGACCGAGAACATCTCATAGAAAAGGTGGGGGAAAGGCTCCGGGGGATGATGAGCTGGATAAAGGGGAGGGTGTAAAGTTGTGTTTCGGGCCTTCCTCCCCCTTAGAGAAGGTTGGATTTTCATAGGGCCCCTGGGAGGGGGTGTCCTTTTCACGGTCCTAAAAGGGTGGTGGTTTCTCTTCATCCCTTTGGCCGTTCTCACAATGATGGCCTTTATCTTCTTTCGCAACCCACCTCGCCACCCCCCGGAGGTAGAAAGCGCTGTCATTTCCCCCGCCGACGGCAGGATCATCACGGTCGAGAGGCTCAGAACTGACGAAGCAGGTTGGAAGGTCAGCATTTTCATGTCGGTATGGGACGTCCATGTGAACAGGTCCCCAGTGGACGCCACCGTAAAGGAGAGGCAGCACCGCAAGGGGCGGTTTTTCCCCGCTTATCGTCCGGAGGCTTCAGAGCGGAACGAACAGAATAAACTGGTGCTCGAGACTTCCCAGGGGAAGTCCCTCACCGTCGTCCAGGTGGCGGGGATCCTTGCCCGTAGGATCCTTTGCCGCGTTGGACCTGGAGATAGCCTCAGACGGGGACAGGTCTTTGGGGCCATCATCCTCGGCTCCAGGGTGGACCTTTACCTTCCAGAGGAGGCGGAGCTATCGATCAAAATAGGAGACAGGGTCAAGGCAGGGGAGAGCCTCATCGGATTCCTGCGATGAGGGGGCAGAGGAGATACCGCGGGGTCTATCTCTTCCCCAACATGCTCACCGCGGCCAACCTCCTCGCCGGTACTTACGCGGTGCTCTGCTCCTTCCAAGGGAGGCTCAAGGAGGCCGCCGTCGCCATCCTCGTAGCGGCCTTTTTCGACGGGGTTGACGGAAAGGTGGCCCGTCTGACCAGGGCATCGAGCCGTTTCGGCACGGAGTTCGACTCCCTCTGCGACGCGGTCTCCTTCGGTGTGGCACCTGCGGTCCTCTTCTTCAGTTGGGGGCTGGGTCATTACAGGATAGGGTGGCTCGCTGCCTTTCTCTACGTCACCTGCGGTGCTTTAAGGCTCGCCCGTTTTAACAGTCGCGGTGGGGGAACAAACCGTTATTTCCAAGGACTCCCCATACCAGCGGCGGGGTGTCTCGTAGCCACTTTCCTCCTGTTCAGCCACCGTCTGGGATTACAACCCCAGGGACATCCCATCATGCTTTCCGCCATCCTCTACGCCCTGAGTTTCCTGATGGTCAGCACCTTGCCCTATCCCTCCTTCAAGGAGGCGGAGCCCTTCAAGCGCAAGCCCTTCAGCACCTTGGTGGGCGCCATCCTCCTCATGGTGGTGATGCTTGCCGAGTTTCAGGTGAGCCTTTTTCTCCTCTCCCTCCTCTATGTCTCCATCGGCCCCATCAAAGGGCTTTCTAAGGCCATGCAGCGGGTACACCGCGAGGTACCTCGATGATGGAAAGGCTCCGTCTCTTCATCGCCGTGCCCCTCTCCCGAGAAGTGGAGGAGGCCGTGGCTGAAATCCAGGCCACCTGGAAACGCAAGGGGACAGGAGTAAGATGGGTGAGACCGGAGGGGATCCACATCACCCTCAAGTTCCTCGGAGGGGTGCCGAAGGATAACGTGCAGGGGATCGTCGAAGCGATGAAGGCTGTGGCGAAGCGGCATCGTCCCTTCTCGGTGATGATAAAGGGAGCAGGGGGATTCCCCTCGACCTCCAGGGCCCGCGTCCTCTGGATAGGGGTGGAGGACCGGGGGGGTGATCTACACAACCTCTTCGAGGAATTGGAGGAGGCCTTGCATGGGATCGGCTTCCCAAGGGAGGATCGTTCCTTTAAGCCCCACCTCACCCTGGGAAGGGTTAAGGACAAGAGGGGAAAATCCTTTCCTTTCCTTCAGGAGTTCCGTGAAAGGGAAATAGGTGTCCTCGAGGTCAAGGAGATGGTATTATTTAGAAGTCAACTAAAACCGCAGGGGGCGGAATACACCCCTCTGGCGGTAGTCCCGTTGGGAGGATAGGGGAAATGCCATCGGAAAGGGAAAAGGCCCTGGAAGTGGCTGTCTCTCAGATAGAGAGGCAGTTTGGCAAGGGGACCATCATGCGCCTGGGGGAGGCCTCCCAGGTGGAGGTGCAGACCATCTCCACCGGCTCCCTGGGATTGGACATAGCCTTAGGAGTCGGGGGACTGCCCCGCGGACGGGTGGTGGAGATCTTCGGTCCTGAGGCCTCGGGCAAGACCACTTTGGCCCTTCACGTAGTAGCGGAGGCCCAGAAGGAAGGAGGGGTGGCGGCTTACATCGATGCGGAGCACGCCCTTGACCTAAACTATGCCCGCTCCTTGGGGGTGAGGGTGGAGGAGTTGCTGTTATCCCAGCCCGACACCGGGGAGCAAGCGCTGGAGATAGCGGACATCCTCGTTCGCAGCGGCGCCGTGGATGTCATCGTCATCGACTCCGTGGCAGCCCTTGTCCCCCGGGCGGAAATCGAGGGAGAGATGGGCGACCAACACGTGGGGCTTCAGGCCCGTCTGATGTCCCAAGCCCTGCGCAAGCTCACCGCCACCATAAGTAAGTCCCAAGCCATCGTCATCTTCATCAACCAGATCCGCCACAAGATCGGGGTGATGTTCGGCAATCCGGAGACCACCCCAGGTGGAAACGCCCTCAAGTTCTATGCCTCGGTACGCCTCGACATCCGCCGCATAGGGTCGATAAAGCACGGAGACACCACCATCGGCAACAGGACAAAGGTCCGGGTGGTGAAGAACAAGGTCGCCCCGCCCTTCAAGGAGGCGGAGTTCGACATCATGTACGGCCAGGGGATCTCCAAAGAGGGGGAGATCCTCGACCTCGGGACCTCCCTGGGCATTGTAGAGAAGGTGGGCACCTGGTACTCCTTCGGAGATCAAAGGCTGGGGCAGGGCCGGGAGAACGCCAAGGCCTTCCTCCGGGAGCATCCCGAGGTGATGAAGGAGCTCGAGGAGAAGATCCGAGAGCACTTCGGCATCAAGGGAGGGGGAAATGGCGATAGACCTCAATGAACTGCTGCTCAAGGCCATGCACAATAGGGCCTCGGACATCCACCTGAAGGTGGGACAACCCCCCATCTTCCGGATCGACGGAGAGTTGATACCGGTGCAGGGGTATCCAAAGCTCTCCTCCAGCGAGGTGGCCAAACTCGCCTATCAGCTGATGAGCGATCGGCAGCGGGAATACTTTCTGAAGAACAGGGAGATAGACATGGGCTACGGGGTCCCCGGGATCGGCCGATTTCGGGTGAACATCTTCCAACAGCGGGGCACCGTAGCCATCGCCCTGCGGGTCATCCCCTTCGGGATCAAGGGGTTCGAAGAGCTGAACCTGCCGGTCAAGCCCCTCGAACGACTCTCCATGGAGCAGCGGGGACTGATCCTGGTCACGGGGGTCACCGGATCGGGGAAGACCACCACCCTGGCGGCCATGATCGACTACATCAACCGCCACAGGCGCTGTCACATCATCACCATAGAGGACCCCATCGAGTTCCTCCACCGGGACAACCTCTCGGTGATCAACCAGCGGGAGATAGGGACGGACACCTCCTCCTTCGCCCAGGCCCTGAAGATGGCCCTTAGACAGGACCCGGACGTGATCCTGGTGGGGGAGATGCGGGACTTCGAAACCATAGACACGGCTCTTCTGGCGGCTGAGACCGGCCACCTGGTGCTTTCGACGCTACACACCCTCGACGCCACCGAGACCATCAACCGCATAGTGGCCGTCTACCCTCCCTACCAGCAGAAACAGATCAGACTTCAACTGGCTAACGTCCTACGCGGGGTGATCTCCCAGCGCCTCCTGCCAAGGGCGGATGGCCTCGGTCGTGTCCCGGCGGTGGAGATCCTCATCAACACTGCGAGGATCCGAGAGTGCATCATGGACAAGGACCGCACCCCCGAGATCCCCATGGCCATCGCCGAAGGATACGTCACCTATGGCTCCCAGACCTTTGACCAGTCGCTGATGTCGCTCTACAAACGAGGCCTCATCACCCTGGAAGAGGCCCTGCGGCATTGCTCCAACCCCGATGACTTCGTGCTGAGGGTGAAGGGGATCCTGGCCACCAGTGACATGGGCTGGCAGGAATTCGAGGTCAGCGAGCGGGAAGAGCTGGAGGTGGAAGAGGAGGAATGAGGAGCGAGGAGATCAGGAGGAAATTCCTCGACTACTTCGCCTCTCGGGGGCACGAGGTGGTGAGGAGTTCTCCTTTGGTGCCAGCGGACGATCCGACCCTGCTCTTCACCAACGCAGGGATGGTCCAGTTCAAAAAGGTCTTCCTCCAGCAGGAAAAAAGACCTTACACCCGAGCCACCTCCTGCCAGAAGTGTCTGAGGGCAGGGGGGAAGCACAACGACCTTGAGAACGTGGGACGGACCGCCCGGCACCATACCTTCTTTGAGATGCTCGGCAACTTCTCCTTCGGGGACTACTTCAAACGCGAGGCCATCCAAATGGCCTGGGAGCTCTTGACCGAGGGGTTCAAGCTGCCCAAGGACAAACTCTGGGTCTCGGTCCACTACAAAGACGATGAGGCCAGGGAGCTATGGCTCCAAATAGCAGGGATCCCTCCTGAACGTATAGTCCCCCTAGGGGACGAGGACAACTTCTGGGCCATGGGGGATACCGGGCCGTGTGGTCCGTGTTCCGAGATCATCATAGATCAGGGGGATGAGGTCGGTTGCGGAAAGCCGTCCTGCGGAGTGGGCTGTGACTGTGACCGCTACTTAGAACTATGGAACTTGGTCTTCATGCAGTACGAACGCACCCCTGACGGGGAGATGCGCCCGCTGCCCAAGCCCTGCATCGACACGGGCATGGGCCTTGAGAGGATAACGGCAGTCCTTCAGGGGGTCAGGAGCAACTACGATACCGACCTCTTCGAGGGGATCATCGCCAGAATAGAGGGGATAAGTGGTCTACGCTACGGGGAGGACCCAAGGAAGGACGTATCCATCAGGGTGATCGCCGATCACAGCCGCGCCATAGCCTTCCTCATCGCCGATGGCGTCCTTCCCTCCAACGAGGGACGGGGATATGTCCTGAGGAGGATCATCCGCAGGGCTGCCCGCCATGGCCGCCTCTTGGGGGTGGAACGCCCCTTCCTGGTGGAAGTCATCGAGGGCGTCAAGGAGAAGATGTCCTCTGTGTATCCCGAACTGCTAGAGGCCCAACGGATGATAGAGGAGGTGACCAGGAGGGAGGAGGAGCGCTTCGGCGAAACCCTGGACAGGGGCCTGGAGCTGTTAGCCTTCGAGATGGAGAGGCTCAAAACCGAGGGGGGCGATACCCTACCAGGAGAGGTGATCTTTAAGCTTTACGACACATACGGCTTCCCGGTAGACCTCACGGAAGAAGTGGCCCGAGAGGAGGGTTTCACCCTGGATATGGAGGGCTTCCAGCGGGAAATGCAAGAGCAGAGGCGAAGGGGAAAGGCCTCTTGGCGGGGTGAGCTTTCAGGGGACGATCGGATATGGGGGGAATTGGAGCAGCAGGGGGTGACGAGTACCTTCGTGGGTTACGACCACCTCGAGGCGGAGGGGACCGTCTTGGCTCTGCTAAAGGACGGCCAGTTGGTGGATGAGGCCGAGGAGGGGGAGGTGGTGGACCTGGTCTCGGACACGACCCCCTTCTACCCCGAAGCGGGCGGGCAGGTCGGAGACAAAGGGTCGGTAGAAGCCCCCGAAGGGCTCCTCGAGGTCGAAACGACGAAAAGGCCCGTCCCGGGGATCATCGTGCACCATTGTAAGGTCGTCAGTGGAAGGGTGGCGAAGGGCGAAAGGATTTCCCTCAGGGTGGACCGCGAACTCCGCCTCGCCACGGCCCGGAATCATACCGCCACCCACATCCTGCACGCCGTCCTCAGGGAATTTTTGGGAGAGCACGTGCGGCAGGCGGGTTCCTTGGTAGAGCCGCAGAGGCTCCGCTTCGACTTCTCCCATTTCTCCTCCGTGGACGATGGAACCCTGCGACAGATCGAGCTCGAAGTAAACCGGAGGATATGGCGAGATGACCCGGTGCTGACGGAGATCACCCCTCTGGAGGAGGCCTTGAAACGGGGGGCCACCGCTCTCTTCGGGGAGAAGTACGGGGAAGAGGTGCGGGTTGTATCCATCGCCAATTACAGCATGGAACTCTGCGGGGGAACCCACGTCAGGAGGACGGGGCAGATAGGTCTCTTTAAGATCGTATCGGAGGGAGCGGTAGCTGCCGGTGTCCGCAGGATAGAAGCCCTCACCGGGGAAGGAGCCTTTCGTCACCTGACCTCGATGACGATGGAACTCGAAAGGGCATCCTCCCTCTTAAGGACGAAGCCAGAAGAAGTAGCACAACGCATAGAACGGCTCCTCGAAGAGGAAAAGGCCTTGAGGAGGAAGGTAGAGGAGCTACAACGAAAGCTCGCCACAGCGGCCTCTGGCGGTGGTCCTCAAATACGGGAGATAAACGGTGTAAAGGTCGTCACGTTGCTACTCGAGGACGCCGATCCCAAAACCCTTAGGGAGGTGGGAGATGAACTAAAGGCGAAGGTAGGCTCTGGAGTCATCCTCCTTGGCTCTCGGCGCGATGACAAGGGAACCTTGGTCCTCATGGTCACTAGGGATCTCGCCTCCAAATACCCGGCCAAGGCCATCATGACGGAGATCCTCCAGCAGCTCGGAGGCAGAGGAGGAGGGAAAGAGACCATGGCCCAGGGGGGGATAGACCCCGCTGCCCTGCCCCGAGCGATGGAGGCCTTGGAAGGGGTGCTGAAGGAGCGAGGCAAATAAAAAGGGAGGTCTCCTTCGACCTCCCCCCTCATTCCTCTTCACGACTTTCTAGCCCTTCTTCCTCGCCTCCCTCACCTTGCGCAACCTCTCGGCCAGGTTCATCTCCTTGGCGATTTTGCGCCTCTTAGCGCTTAGGCTCTTCGCAGCGAGAGGCTGCCTCGCGGGAAAGCCCCATTTCTTTCTGTACTCCTGAGCGGTGAGACCGTGACTCCTCAGATGCGCATTGGTGAGCTGTTTAAATTCCTTCCCGCACTCAAGACAGATGACCTTGTTTCTCTGAATGGATTTCTGAGGGTCGATGGGGGGAACCGCTTGTTTTTCCTCTTGAGCTTCTGAAACAGGTGCTTCTTCCTCCCCCCTCATCCGCTTCAACCGCTCAAATACCCTCTTGAGGAATTCGTCCATCTCCTCAGGGGACATCTTGGCATGACTCGCCTGAGCTGTCGCTATCTCTACCGCCATTTCTGTCAGTGACTTAGCCATCTCATACCTCCTACACAAGGATTGTCATCACTTATCGTGTATAACTAATCATCTCTTAATCTCTTTGTCAAGTCCTACTGCAAATAGATTTTCATCCTTTTGCATCGAACTACCACTTGTCTTCTCGTACTCCAGTATGCTATCGTGAAGCGGAGATGAAAAGAGTTCTAGCTGTTATCTTTCTCGCCTTTTTGAGCTTGTTAATGTCCCTCGCAGAGGGACATGGCAACGGGAAAATTACCGAGGTCGTCCTCTATCCTCACGGAGCCATCGTAACCAGAACTGTGGCCTTTGAGGCGAAGGAGGGCATCGTCACCGTTGTAGTGGAAGGCATCCCTGAGGAAGCAGATCCGGAGAGGATCTCGATGAAGCTCCCCTCCGGACTCTCCCTGATGTCCATGCGGACCGAAAAGGTGACCTATCGGGTCAACCGCTTGAGGGTGGAAGAGCTCAAAGAAAAACTGAAGAGGCTGAAGGCTGAGCAGCGGTCGCTTGAGGCGGATCTCGAGGTGCTGAAGGAACGCCGGCAAGTGCTGTTGAAGTTGAAGGACGCCCCTGAAAGGGATTTCAGGGATTTCTTCGCCTTCATAAGTGAGGAGCTCTCAACCCTCAGAAAGGGACAACTGGAGGTGGAGGAAAAGCTCCTGGAGGTCAGGGAGAGGATATCCGCAGTCAAGAGGGAATTGGAAGAACTGGCCGCGGAGGACGAAAGCGGCATGGCATGGAAGGTAGAGGCGGTTTTGCAGTGCTCAAAGCCCGGGCGTCATACTCTGAGCCTCCTTTACCCGGTCTTCAACGCCTCTTGGAAGCCTTTTTACACCGCGGACCTCCAGGATGACATCCTCCGCCTGCGCTTTTACGCCTTGGTAGAGCAACGCTCGGGGGAGGACTGGCCGTCGATCTCCCTTGCGGTCTCCACTGGAAGACCCCTCTTGAGCACCCACCCGCCTGAACCGGTGCCCTGGTATGTCTGGGGCGAAAGGAGGCTCCTTAAGGCCCAGAAGGCCCTTGTAAAGGGGATGGAGAAGGAAATGGGGGCGGGGAGAGGACCCGTTGAATCGCATGGTCCCGTCTTCGTCTTCAAAGCAGGCAAGGCCACCATACCCGCTACAGGAAAACCCGTTCGTCTGCTGCTGAGGGAATTGAGGGTGCCGGTTAAGCTATCCTGGAAGGCGGTCCCTTCGAGGGACGAAGGGGGATATCTTATGGCGGAGGGAAAGAACAACGCCGCTTTTCCCCTGTTGCCCGGGGAGGTCTTGGTCGCTGTACAAGGAGCCCTTTCCATCCGCATACCCCTCCCCTATGTCGCCCCAGGAGGGGAGCTGAAGATCTGCCTGGGCAGGGATGAACGGGTCCGCGCCAAGAAGGAACTCCTCAGGACCTTCCGCGAAGACGTAGGATTCGGTGGGAAACGGGAGAGGTTTCGCTACCATTACCGCATCACCGTGAGCAACCACACCCCTGAAGAGATAGCCCTTGAGCTCAGAGACCCCTTACCCGTCTCCAAGGACGAACGTGTGAAGGTGAAGATCGAGAAACTGGATCCCCCTCCCAAAAAGCGCGATGAGAGGGGGATAGGTCTTTGGGAGATCCTCCTCCCCCCTCATGAGAAGAAGGTCATAGACGAGGAGTTTTACATCGAAAAGCCGAAACAGCAGTAAAAGCGACAGGGCTTTCCGGCCCTCGGCCCCCTGACGATGGAGAAGGGTTGAGTTCGCGGGTGGG
>Ga0209410_1000451_pt1 | contig 18931 bp, 21 predicted proteins | sample Mar14436cmmetaG_FD_184135 | JGI IMG/M metagenome (GOLD analysis project Ga0209410, IMG submission 184135) | Marine hydrothermal vent microbial communities from Guaymas Basin, Gulf of California to study Microbial Dark Matter (Phase II) - Marker... ... | reverse complement strand
CGGGAAAGAAGAGGAGACGCCCCAAACATCCGTTAAGAGCAAGGTAATCCACAATCTGAAGAAAGCCCTTTCCATGACGGGTAGGTTTTAAGCATCTTTTATTCCTAGATCACACTATATAGGAGAACTTCACTTCTGGGATGAGGCCGCACTTCACACATCTCCTATACTGTTTACCATTTCTGGATGAGAAGCCCAAGCTAACCCATGAATGCTCACATCTCGTGTGACCCTTACGCTTCATGTGAATGAATGGACAGGGAAAGAGGTATTACTCCTTTATGAACTCCGCGTCCGTTCTCAAGGTCCATGTGGATTGTGAAAAAGTCTCGTGGCCGACCGGTTTTCATGGAGAACTCTCCCTCTTCTTGAAGAAGAGCCAGTTCCCTTTGTCTCTCTTGAACCTTATTAGGCAGTATGTCCCCTTGAGCTTTCCGCCCCTCAACTCGAAGACAAGCTTGTCGTCTGTCCTCTCCTTGAGTGTGTATGTGCCCCTGTCCCATATCTCGACTCTCCCCGCGCCGTAATGTCCTTCAGGTATCACACCTTCAAAGTCAGCGTAATCTAGGGGGTGGTCCTCAACTTGGATGGCTAACCTCCTCACCCCCGGCTCCGTCGGAGGCTCCTTCGGAACCGCCCAGCTCTTCAGGACACCGTCCATCTCAAGCCTCAGATCATAATGTAGATGCGTGGCGGCGTGCTTCTGGACGACGAATATGCCCTCAAACCCTCCACGAGAAGCCTCTGATCCCAAGGGCCTTCCTCCCCACCCTTTAGGGTCTCAACCAACTAATATAAGTTGCATCTGCTAAAGGGCTGGGAAGTAGTAACGCCTCCTCCTGAAGACTGCTCCTAGACTCTCCGCGATCTCTTCCACCTTGGCTAGGTCGACTTGGGGAAGATCCACGGCTGTTACCTCAGTCTCGAGGAGCCCGACCGCCTCCCTTATGAACCTTATGACCTCCTTGTACGCGTTCTTGAATGTCGGCCTGCAGACCGTGTTGTAGGTCTCCTCGTTGTGGGCGTTTAGGCTTACGCTTACCTTGTCAACACCAGCCTCCTTGAGTTCTCTGAGGACCTCTCTTCCCTCGTTAAGGAGGTAGCCTTGCCCGTTAGTGTCGAGCCTTACTTGAATGTTGAAGTACCTCTTCAGCCATCTTGAGACCTCAAGGATGCAGTCTAACCTTTCCGTTGGCTCCCCGAAGCCGCAGAAGACCACCTCAGCCCAGAACCTCCTATTCATGACCTCCTCTAAGGCTTTTATGACCTCTGAAACAGCGGGTTCCCTCTTGAGTCTCAGGTTGAACCCTCCAACTCCGTCAGCGAAGTTCCTTATGCAGAAGTAGCAACGGTTCGGGCATCGGTTGGTTATGTTCAGGTAGAGCCGGTCTCCAAGCCAGTAGACCACACTCAAGGCCTATCAAGTTAAAAAGAAGAGGCCTCCGGAATAAATACTGTGCTCGAAGCCCCTAAAACCGCAACAAGTTTAAGTCTCCCTTCCTATTGTGATAGGGAATCACCTCCACAACCGCGTGGAAGATTATGACCCTAGAAGAGATCGTTAAGCGGATACTCGAGGAGAAGAAGACCCTAACGCGCAGAGAGGTCCTCCGTATGATAGAGGAGAGGGCGAGGAGGGCAGGGGGCCTCTTAACGCTTGAGAGCGCAGCTCTAACAGTGGCCTCAGACCTAGGGGTCAAGTTTAAGGAAGAGAAACTCAAGCCCAGGATGCTCATAAAGAATCTGGTTCCAGGGTTGAACGACGTGACGGTTGCGGGGAGGATCATAGGTGTCAGCCCGGTTAGGAGGTTCAAGCGTCAAGATGGGAGGGAAGGGGCGGTCGGGAGGCTGATAATAGCGGATAAGAGCGGGGAATTGAGGGTTCTCTTGTGGGACGAAAAGGCGGACACGCTCAAGTCTGAAGGGAGACTTATAGGGAAAATCGCTAGGTTCTCCCACGGATACGTCCGGAGGGGGCTTGACGGAGTCCTCGAACTTAACATTGGGGTACGCGGCTCCGTAGAGGTCTCGCCTCCCGACATCCCCGAGAGCGAATATCCTCCCATTGAGAGATTCATGAAGAAGATAGGTGAGATAACACTCAAGGACGGGAAGGTGAATGTTGCCGGGGTTGCCCGGAGAGTCTATCCTCTGGTAACCTTCAGGAGAAACGACGGGTCAGAGGGCAAGGTTAGAAGGATTGAACTGGAAGACTCAACGGGCAGAGTGACCATGGTCGTCTGGAACGAGAAGGTTGAAGAGGTTAAAAGCCTAGAAAGCAACGCTTACTTAGAGGTCTTCGGTGCACGTGTGAAGGAAGGCATAGACGGAAATATAGAGCTCCACGTAGAGAACAAAACCTACATGAACGTGATGGCCGAGAAGCCGAAGAAGAGAAAGTAAGGCTCACAAACCTTTTAACAGGCCTCCCCGCGTCCTTCAAGTTACCCTCTAAGGTAACATGACAAATACCGAGAACTCCAGCATCATTGGCTAGTAAAAAAATAATAATACGTTGAGTACCTTTTTCGGCAGGTACGGTGTGCTCTGAGAGCCTTTTGCCGCTCAGAACCTTGCCGAGCTTCCCCGTTCTCCTAGCTATTTCTTGACGAGCGTGATCTCTATCGTTGAGACGTTGGACTTCTGCTGTTCTTCAGACCGCGCTATCTCCTCGGTTCCTATCTCTATCTTCTCTATCTCGATGTCTCTGGCGAAGGACCTTCTCAAGAGCTCAGCCGTGTCGACCGCTCTGCTGATAGCTCGGCCCCTAGCCTTTATCACAACCTTCTTTGCACCTGAGTTGAAGGATGTTAGGCAGGCGACCACGTAGTTCATCACGGGTTTTTTACCTATGAAGACCATACTTTCAGCGGGCGCTTTCTCTGCGGACATGCAAACTCCCTCAATCTCCGCTTTTTCGCCGATTCTTGGTATGAAGTGTTATTTTACCTCCTTATATTTTTTATATCAGCTTGGGCGTCCAGCAGGGTGGAAAAAGCCTCTAAACTCCACCCCTATCGAGCGTCAAAAAGGGTTCTGCTAGAATGTTCATTAAAAGTAAAAGGGTGGGGAAACGACAAAAACGTTATACGGAGCTTCAGAGATTTAAGAAATATTCTTTCCTCGTTCCTTCATGTTTATCAAGGCTTGAGGAAGACGACGGTATGTTGGGGGACCCTGATGCTAACGGATGAAGGCTTAGACTCCTTCGAGAAACGTAGAGCGTACACGGTTACTGTTGTGGGGTGCGGACGGAAGGGTCTGCCCACAGCTTGCCTCCTAGCCGAGGCAGGATTCAAGGTCTTCTGCCTCGACACCGACCAGTACATTATAGAGCGGTTGAAGAGGGGTTTCTCCCCCTTCGACGAACCCGGTTTAAAAGAGCTCATAAGGAGAAACTTGAAGGCTAAACGTCTCGAGGCCACCACAAGATTCGAGGACGCTATCCCCATAAGCGACATAGTCTCCATCGCTGTTCCGGTTCTCCTCGATTATAAGATGAGACCGGACTACTTGCAGCTTGAGACTGCCTGCAGGGACATTGGGTTGAACATGAAGGCCGGAACCCTCATAATGGTCATGAGCACCCTGATCCCAGGGACGACCGAGACCTTGATAAAAGAGACCCTTGAGACGGCCTCCGGCCTCGAAGCCGGTAAAGACTTCGGGCTTGCATACAGCCCTGTCCAAGTTACGGCTGGAAGGGCTCTAAACGATATAACAAGCAATCCGAGGGTTCTCGGGGCGATAGACGAGGTCAGCCTAAAAGCTGCAAAGGCGGTTCTGGGAACCTTCTCGAAGGGAGGGGTAATTGAAGTCAAGGACATAAAGACGGCTGAGAGCCTCAAGCTCTTCGAGGCAGTCTACCGCGACGTGAACACGGCACTAGCAAACGAGCTCTCTTACCTCTGCGAAAAAATGGGGATAGACTTCCTCGAGGTTATGAGGATCATGAATAGTCAGTCTCACTGCCACCTTACTCTTCCAGAGTTCACGGCTAAGGGGGCGCCCAAGGACCCTTATCTCCTAATGGATGAGGCCGACAACTTGAGGGTCAGGCTCCGCGTCGTAACCGCTTCAAGGAAGGTCAACGAGGAAGCCCTTAAAAGAGTCCTCCGCCTGTTAAGGGAGGCCCTCCGATCCTGCGGGAAACCTGCTAAGAGGGCTAGAGTCCTCATCTTAGGGGTCTCACACCGCCCAAACTTGAGGGATGTTGAGGGTTCAATAGTGAGAGACCTCGTGGAGATGCTTCAGAACAAGGGGATAAGGGTCAAGGTTTACGATCCGCTCTTCTCTTACAGTGAGCTCATCAAGATGGGTTACCCCGCAGAGAAGACGTTGACCAGAGCCGCCAAGGACATGGACTGCCTCCTAATCACGGTTGGACATGACAGATTTAAACACTTAAACCTGAGAAGGCTCAAGATTGCGATGAGAAAACCAGCTGCGATCGTCGATCTAGGCCGAGTGTTAGATTGTGAAGAAGTGGAGAAGGAGGGCTTCATATACCGCGGCCTCGGCAGAGGGATCTAGACGAAGCGAACATTAAGGAAGAAAGGGTTAACCCTATCCAAGGGTTTTCGCCTCATAATTTGACCGTTAGGTTCTCTCTCTGAGGATTAGGATGGAGTCCAGCGCATCTATGAGAACTATGTCGACACCCTTGAGCACAACCTCCTTGAGGTCTATGTCCTTCACCTCCCCGTCACTTTCCGATACGAAGGCGACGTCCTGTGTAACAAGTCTCCTGCCCGACTCTCCTCCTTCAAGGTAGACCTTGAGCAGACACATCTGATTCTCCTCCAGCCTCAGACAACCTAAAGTCGCACCTTTATATTTATTGATGGTTTTACATATTTCTCTCCGTAGGCGGATGCTCTTATGTCTCGGGAATCTCCAGACCTCCCTTTGATCGAGTCCTACCTCAAGGGTAAAACCTTACTCGTCTACTGGTTCATGTTGAGGTCTCCCCGCTCAGCGGTAGGAGTCCGCGAGGTCCAACGTGCTCTAGGGTTCTCAAGTCCAAGCGTTGCGGCCCACCACTTGGAGAAGCTGATCTCCCTCGGCCTCGTCGAGAAGAAGCTCACCGGGGAGTACATCCTCAAGAAGGAGGTTAAGGTAGGGGTTTTAAGGCTCTTCACGAGGCTGGGCCGCTTCATGGTTCCCCGCTTCCTCTTCTACTCCACATGGTTCTCAACAATGCTGGTGGCCTATCTGATCCTCTACGGCCACAGTGGAAGCATCCATAACGTGGTAGCCCTGATCTTCGGTGCACTCGCATGCCTCATACTTTGGTACGAGACTATAAAGCTCTGGATGGAGAAGCCCTTCTAAAAACCGGAAAGATCCGGGGGCGACGAAGGAAAACTTCTTAAGTTCCAGAATGGAAGGGTCTATCATCCAGCAGTTCACGGGGGACGGTCTATATGAAACTCGCAGTCCAAGACAACATGGTTCCGGGCAGAAACCTCTTGGAGAAGCTCCAGAAGATGGAGGACTACGGCTTCGAGGGGGTTGAGGTTTGGGGCAGGGATATGCCCCGAAAGTTTGAGGAGCTGAAGTCGGCTCTAAGTTCGTCTAGGATAAGTTTCTCGACCGTATGCGGGTTTACGGGCGACCTCTTAGGGCCGGATAAGAAGACGAGGTTGGCCGCCATCAACACCTTGAAGGAGATGCTGAGTATGTGCGGAGAGTTAGGGGGCGTAGGCGTCATAACCGTTCCAACATTTGGACCCCCAAAGGTTCCGGACTTGTATCCATGGCTCCCGGACGTGGAGAAAATCGAGAAGAGAATCCTCGTGGAGGAACTCAAGATTTTGGGAAGACACGCCGAAAACGTCGGCGCCAACATTATACTGGAGCCTCTCAACCGTTACGAAACACACTTCATGCGGAGACTTGAACATGCCGTGGAGATATGCGTGGAGGTCGGGATGGACCATGTTAAGATGATGGCAGACTTCTTTCACATGAACATCGAGGAGGCCAACATACCCTCAAGTTTAGAGGCCGCGGCGGACTTCCTAGTTCACGTACACCTTGCAGACAGCAACCGCGTGCTACCCGGGTATGGGCATATGGACTTCAAGGAGCCGTTTGAGACTCTGAAGAGGATCGGCTACAAGAACTTCATGGCATTGGAGTGCAGGATACCTGGCAACCCCGAAATTGAGCTTCCCAAATGCGTAAGATACTTAAAACGGTTCATGTAGCCTAAATTGGTGAGAAAAAAGGGGATGCCGGCAGTGGCGGATGCTGTTCGTGTCGGGTTCGTCGGCTGTGGAGGTATGGGTATAGCCCACATGAAGAGCCTCGTCGAGAACCCTAAAGCTGTCCTCGTAGCATTCTGTGACATAAACCTTAAGAAGGCTGAGGACGCGGCGAGGAGCTACGGTTCTGAGGACGCCCAAGCCTTCGACTCCGCAGAGAAGATGTTCAAGTCCATCAAGCTTGACGCCGTTTACTTCTGCCTCCCACCTTTCGCTCATGGAGCCGAAATGGAAGCCATAAAACGCGGAGTCCCATTCTTCGTTGAGAAACCGATAAACCTGTACTTGGATCAGGCTAGGAAGATATCCAAGGCCGTGGAGAGAAAGAAACTAATGACGAGTGTAGGCTACATGAACCGTTACAGGCGTGGGGTCCAGATGGTCCGCGAGATACTGAAGGAGGATCCTCCAATCTTAGTTCTGGGCGGATGGATAATAGAGAGCCCATCCCCAACACCTTCCATGCCCATAGTCTTCTGGTGGGTCAGAAAGGAGAAAAGTGGAGGCCAATTTCATGAGCAGGTGACTCATACAGTTGATCTAGCACGTTTCCTCTGCGGAGAGATCGTTGAAGTCCACGCCTTCTCCGCTAAGGGATTCAACAGGGAAGTAACACCTGGCTACAACATCGAGGACGCGGCAGTCGTGAACCTGAAATTTGCTGGAGGAGCCGTTGGAAACCTCTGGGCGTCCTGTTCATCGAACGGCGGCGGAGGAGGGGTCAGCCTCAGCGTCTACTGCCTCAAGACGACGGCCCTCTTCAATGGGTGGAGGCATGACCTACGCCTTTTGAGGAAAGGCGAAGAAGCCGTGGAGGTGCCTGGGGAAGAGAACATATTCGCGATCGAGGACAAAGCCTTCATAGAGGCCGTTCTAAACGACGATCCGTCAAAGATACTCTGCCCGTACTCGGATGGCCTCAGGACGTTGGAGGTTACCTTGGCCGCGAACAAGTCTATGGAGACGGGGAGGCCAGTTAAGATACGCCGTAGGGAGAACCGTTCTAAACTATAGCATTATATCCTCAGGCTCCACAACAATTTTTGATGGCGGAGATGTGGTTGAGCAGGGTACTGATCGTGGTTGCCGCGGTCATCCTAGGGTTGGCGGTGATTGTGACCCCGTTGCTATTTCTACTCCCAACCCGGTTTAGAGCTGAGACCTCGTTATATGGAGACGTTCACGGAAACATTATCGATGAGCTGAGTAGGAGGGTTGAGAACCTGCGTAAGGGAACTATGGATGTTGGGCCGGTAGGTTTTCCAGTAAGTCTTATCCACGCAGGTTTGATACTGCTCCTTGGACTGGCCTGCGCTGTCATTCTCCAATCTGTAGTCCGGAAGAGACTGTTGAAATAAGCTGAGGACTCCTGAGGTTCAGCCTCCTCTCTTCTCTAAGACTTCCTTGTTCACGAGGTTTGGTGGAACCCTCCCTTCTAGGGCGGCTATGATATTCTCCACGGCCAAGAGAGCCATCTTTGTTCTTGTCTCAATGCTTGCACTGGCTATGTGGGGGGTCGCAACGACGTTATCGAGTTTCAGGAGCGGGTTCTTCGGGTCTGTAGGCTCCTCCGTCCAGACATCCAATCCGGCGGCCCATATCCAGCCCTCCTTCAAGGCTTTGTAAAGGGCTTTCTCGTCGACGACTGGCCCCCTCGACGTGTTTATGAGAACGGCGTTCGGTTTCATGAGGCGAAGCCTCTCCTCGTTGATGAGGTGGTAGGTTGAGGGGAGCAGGGGGACGTGGATCGTTACGAAGTCGGACTCTCTGAGGAGAGTCTCCAGATCGACGTACTCAGCCCCGATCTCCCTTTCTAGCTTCTCGTTTCTGCGGATGTCGTAGTAGAGAACCCGCATATTCATGCCTTTTGCCCTCCTAGCCACGGCTGACCCTATCCTTCCCAACCCGATGATCCCTATGGTCTTGCCCCACACATCTTGGCCCAAGAACATCATGAGGCCCCAAGGTATCTTCCACTTGCCGCCTCGGACGTACCTGTCGGCTTCAGGTATCCTTCTAGCCGTGGCCATCAGGAGGGCGAAGGCGAAGTCGGCTGTTGTGTCTGTTAGGACTCCAGGGGTGTTGGTCACGTAGATGCCCTTCCTCGTCGCGGCTTCGACATCTATGTTGTCGTACCCGACCGCCACTTGGCTTATGACCTTAAGGTTTTCCCCGGCCGCCTCGATGACCTCCTTGTCGATCTTGTCCGTTAGGAGGCAGCAGAGGCCGTCGATCTCCTTGACCTTCTCGATGAGTAAGCTCTTTGGTGGAGGAGTTTCTTCAGGCCAGACCTCAACCTCAAACTTGGACTTTAGGAGATTCAGAGCCTCCTCCGGTAATCTCGTGGTTACGAAGACCTTCTTGCGGGTTCTGGGGGGACTTCTCATACTTTTTACTCCTTTACCGGGAAGTGGACGACCTCGCCTGTTTGGGCTGACTTGTAGATTGCCCTTATGATCTCTAGGGATGCTCTCCCTTGGACACCGTCTACGTACGGTTTTCTGCCTTCCAGAATGGACTCCGCAAAATCCTTTATTAGGGCGCCGTGATTCGCGGCTGGAACTACTTCGGGTTTAGCCCAGGACTTAAGCCCTTCCTTAACTCCTTCCTCAACGATCTCTTCTTCGCCCTCGACGGACCATCTCCTTAAGACTCCTCCCTCCATTATGACTGTTCCCTTGACTCCGTGAATCTCGAACCTCGCCGGTAATCCGGGGTAGAGGGCTGTTCCTCCCTCGATTACCCCTAACGCGCCGTTCTTGAACCTGAGCGTGGCGACGGCTAAGTCTTCAACCTCTATCTCGTGGCCTACGGTGTCTATCTGGGCCCATAGGCGGTCGACGGGCCCCATAACCCACCTTAAGAGGTCGATTGTGTGGATGGCTTGGTTTATTAGGGCGCCTCCCCCCTCGGTTGCCCACCTTCCCCTCCATGAGCTCTTGGCGTAGTAGTCCCGGTCTCTGTACCATTTGACGATGGCTTCTCCGAGGATGAGCTTGCCGAGCCTCCCGCTTTCAGCTGCCTCCTTCACCTTTCTTACCGTTGGGTCGAACCTTGATGGGAAGATCACTCCTAGGTTCAGCCCTCTCTTCTCGGCCTCTTTTATCATCTCGTCTGCTTCTTTTAGGTTCACGGCTATGGGCTTATCGACGAGGACGTGTTTTCCAGCCTTCAGGGCGTCGATCGTCATGGGGTAGTGGAGGTAGTGTGGCGTGTGGATGCTGACGGCGTCTATGTCGGCTTTCTCCAGCATCTCCCTGTAATCGGTATAGCTGGATTTTATATTCCACTTCTTCGAGAACATCTTGGCTCTCTCTTCGGACCGTGAGGTTACAGCTACAACTTCAACCAAACCTTCGGAGGAGAACATGGAGATTCCTTGGAGGGCGAGGGATGCTCCGACACCTGTCCCTATGATCCCGAGCTTAACAGGCTTCTTCATGATCTTCAACCCCAATGTTAATAGAGGGAGATTCGTTTTAAAAGTTTAAGGGGTTAAACGGCTATTTGAGGGAAGACCTCTAATACATTTATATCTTCCATCTCGGGTGTAATGGTGTGGGGGATGCCGAGTTGGTGGATGTGAATATCCGTTACGAGCCTCTCAGAGAGGTAGTTGTGATGGATTATGTTAGGTTCCCAACAGTCGACGACCTTGTCCGTTTCACAAACGTGACGGCTGGAGGAAAGACCGTCGGAATATACTGGGCCAACGGCGTCGCCTTCACCTATTATCCCCTATCTCCAAGAGAGACTGTTGTGAAGTCGGCCATAGAGGAGAAGAGGGCCTACTGGGCCTTCCTAGCCTTCGCTCCCATGCCGGAGTACCAGAAGACCGTTGAGACCAGAGAAAAGATAATCGCACCCATAATCGACATGTCAGGAAGCCCGCTCTTTCAGAAGACAGCGGAGTGGCTCAAACAACTAAACGCCGAGAAACAGCAAAAATAACCACAAACAAAAACGTCTCCGAGACCCTCCCTTATCTTCGCAGATGACCCTCTAAACCCTTGGAATGTTTATTGTCTTCTCTAATGTGAGACCGGCTCTCCCTTCTCTCCTCATCTATTGAGCGGCTTCTTCTCAATCCCCATTTTCATGACGGAAAAGGCTTCCAACTCTACACATAAAGGATGAAACCGCCATTAAACGGTGATACCCCCCTATATTTTTCGTCTTTGAGAAAATTTGAACGCTCTCTCGGGTCGAAGCCTCCCCATTAGGAGGGTTAGGAGGCACGCTGCAGCGAGAGCTAATGAAGCGCCGAAGGCGAATGTTAGTTTGGGCTCTATATCCCATAGGATTCCGGCTATCGTGCTGGCTGGGAGGGTGGCTAGACCTATCGAGGCGTGGAATGTCCCGAGCGCCGTGCCCCTCCACTCCTCTGGGGCAAGGTCTGAGGCGTAGGCCCTCTGGACGGCGTCAACTGACGCGTGGAAGAGCCCGTACATGAGGAATAGAGCCACGAAGAGTTGGAGGGTCTCCGAGAAGATGAACCCTATACAGGTTAGGGCGAAGATCACGTAGCCTATAATGAGGACCTTACCCTTCCCGATCCTATCGGAGACCCTGCCCAAAGGTATCGAGAATAAAGCATAGGAGATGTTGAAGAGTATGTAGAGGAGTATCGGGATCGCCTCGGCGAGCCTTTCAGGGAAGACCGCGTAAAAGACGTCCCTAGCCCGGAGTATGAAGAACATGTAGCTGAAGTTCCCGAGGGTGAAGAGGGTTACAATCGCTATGAAGAGCTTGAAGGGTTTCCCCAGCTCCTTCAAGCCGATCTTGAAGGGTGCGGCTCCCTTACCGTTAGCCTTGGCCTCCCTCACGGGGATCAAGGGTACGAGGGCGAAGAAGCCGATGGCGGCCGCTATGAGTAGTATACTTCTGAAATTAAGGTTCAGAAACCAGACGAAGATGAAGGCTAAGAATGATCCTAGGAGCGCCCCGGACGTGTCCAGTGCCCTATGTATGCCGAAGCTAACTCCACGCCTACCCTCCACTGAGGAGTCCGCGATCAAAGCGTCTCGGGGCGCTGTTCTAAGGCCTTTACCCACCCTCTCAATCGGCCTCAAGATGAGTAGGTGAATCCAGCTCCCGACGAATGGGAAGAGGGCTTTCGACACGGATGAGAGGGCGTATCCTGAGGTGACAAGGATCTTCCTCCTACCCAGCCTGTCGGACCAGTATCCTGAGAAAACCTTGAGGATGCTTGAGACGCTCTCTCCCAAGCCTCCGATGAGGCCTACCGCCAACCCTCCCCCACCTATACTCGTAATGAACATGGGGAGGATCGGCCATATCATGTCGCTACTGGTATCGTTTATGAAGCTTGCTAAACCCAGAAGTATGATGTTGATGCTGACGCTTCCGAGTATGGACCGTGACTTCAATCGCTGAGTCACCCCAGCACCTCGTCGACGAGCTCCCTAATCCTCCGCTTAGACTCCTCGAGCATCTTCAGTCCCTCCTCCGTTATCTCATAGTACCTCCTAACCTTGCCTTGAACGATCCTCCTCTTGCTCCTTAAGTAGCCTCTCTTCTCTAGGGAGTGGAGAGTTGGGTAGATGAGGCCTGGACTCACTTTGTAGCCGTGTCTCCTAATCTCTTTTATGATCTCCGCCCCATAGATCGGCGCCTCACTCGCATGGTGAAGTATGTGGATTTTTATGAATCCGAGGAAGAACTCTCTGATCATGATATCACCGTTTGATATCGAAATCCGATATGAAACGCTCATCCAAATATTTAAGACTTTTCCAAACTCCATCTTTAGGCTAGAACCGCAAGCTCATGGCTCAGAGGCTACCGCACAATAAACCAGCTCCTGGAGGATCTACTCGCCAGCGGGGTTAACCCCACGACGCCCACAGCCTATAACGGAGCCTTCAACCACCAAAGAAACTGCTTCGCGGAAAACCTTGAAACGGGCTCCTTTTCAAGGAAATAAGGGAGGAAGTCTTGGAACCGTAGGTTCCGGATTGGAGCCCCGGGCGGGATTCGAACCCGCGACCTGCGGCTTACGAGGCCGCCGCTATAACCGGGCTTAGCTACCGGGGCTTCCTTTCCAGTATTTTTTGTGGCAAGATGTAGATAAACTTGTAGCTTACGTTCTTAGCCAAATATTATTTTTAGGTTCACTAACCCTTTCTTTAGGTTGTCTGGTTTCGGTTGGGGTAGAGGCGGCGTGAAGAGAACTGTTAAGGAGATCGGTGAGAGAGGAGTTATCGAGACTATACTTAGGCTTCTAGAGCCTATGCCCGGGATGCCTGTGCCCTTCGGAGACGATGTGTCCGCGGTTGAGGTTGATGGTGGTAGGCTCGCCGTGGTGAAGACGGATATGCTTGTGGGCAGAACCGATGTTCCTCCCGGTATGAGCCTCAAGGAGGCCGCTAGAAAGGCTGTGGTCATGAACGTGAGTGACATGGCGGCGAAGGGTGTGAAGCCTATAGCCGTCCTCGCGGCGTTGGGGCTACCGAATAGCCTAACGGAGAGAGACGTGGAAGAGCTGGCTTCAGGACTGAACATGGGAGCCCGCGAGTATGGTGCTTACATAATAGGCGGGGATACTAACGAGGCTTCGGACCTCGTAATCAGCTGTTCGGTTATAGGCTTCTGCGAGAAAGGCCGGTTCATAGGGAGGCGAGGAGCCAGACCGGGCGACATACTTGCGGTCACGGGCTTCTTCGGGAAGACGTCCTGTGGCCTCAAGATACTGCTCGAAGGGCTTGAAGCTCCCAGAGAGATCAGAGACACCTTAGTCCAGTCGGTTCTCATGCCGGAGGCGAGGCTCAAGGAGGGGCTGGCCCTAGCATCCACAGGAGCCGTTACGGCGTCGATAGACTCCAGCGACGGACTGGCTTGGAGTCTTCATGAACTCTCGAGGGCAAGCGGGGTCGGCCTCTCAGTGGAGAATCTCCCGGTAGCCCCAGAAGCCGAGAGGTTCGCCGAGCTCCACGAGTTGGACCCGTATGAGCTGTGTCTCTATGGAGGTGAAGAGTACGAGCTCGTAGTGACGGTTAGGCCTGACCTGTGGCACGAGGCTGAGAGGGCTCTTAGGAGCGTTGGAGGACGGCTTATCAGAATAGGTGTAGCCACGCGGACGGAAGAAGTTACCCTCAATGTGGGAGGCCGAGCTAGAACAATAGAGAGTAAAGGCTGGGAGCACTTCAGAACGTAGCTGACGGTTACACCTTGTTCCGGGAAGTTTATTCTTCGTAGTATATGAGGTTCTCCTCTTCTAGACGTTTGTGGAGCTTCTTAACAGCCTCATACACTTCGCTCTCTTTCTTTGCCCCTGTGCAGACGAGCTTCCCACTCGCGAAGAGGAGGATCACAACTTTAGGGTCATCCATGCGGTATATTAGGCCGGGGAACTGCTCCGGCTCGTACATGGTCTTCCCGAGGGCATAAGCTGACTTCTCCAAGTCGATCAATCCTCCTAGGTTCGCTGATGCGACTATGTTCTGTATCTTGAGCTCCGGCTTACCTATTATGACTATCCCGCTCTTCTTCAGTTCTCTCACGACCTTAAGAACGGCTCTTTTTGCCTCCTTCTCGGATTTCGCTCCTGTACAGACCATCTTACCCGAGTTGAAGATGAGCGTGGCCGTTTTCGGCTTCTTCAGCCTAAAGACGAGTCCCGGAAACTGTTCTGGACGGTACTCGACGCCGGGGTACCCCCTCACAACAGCGTTTAGGTCAACCCTCTGATTAAGTGTAGCCGACGCAACCACATTCTCAATCTTTATTATAGGCTCAACCTTCGGCACCACGTGAACCTCCTTCTTTTTAAAGAATATCCTCCATATTTAAGGGACGTGTGTCCCTTATAAACCTTATAAACCTCAGAGAACGCAGCTTCATAGAAGAGCCGTCTAAAGGCCGGTTAACTGTTCCCTCCACCCTTTGAAGCATCGTCTTCCGGCTCATTTTTGGAGGGTTCCTTGTCTTTCTTCGATGGTAAGGCTTCTAGGATCAGGAGCGCCGCGATCAACATTATACCCACAGACATGCCGATCGGCGTTCCAAAATATATCTTTATGTAGCCGAGCATCGGTATGACCCATACAACCTTCCCAATTATGTAGTCTTCAGGGACCTCCCAGTTGTCGGGACGGGCGTTGTTGTCGCCCTTCGTGATGAAGTAGTACCGGCCGTTCCTCTCGGTCTTATTTATAGCCCTATGAACAACGAGTTCGTCAGGGTTCCCGGGTTTTCTGAAGACTATTATGTCTCCCGTGTTCGGCTCAGCATTTATGTCTTCTGGGTTTAGGCCTCCCTGAATCACTAGCAGGTCGCCAACTTTTAGGGTTGGCTCCATACTCTCTGAGATCGGGGTCATGAGCGGATACTCCGTTTTGAGTGCTAGGATTAAGGCTGTCCGGAACGTGAAGAACAAGAGCACGATTATCCCTAAGATGATGAGGGTTCTGAAGAACTCCTTCCTCCAGATATCTCTAATCTTCGTCGGTTTCCCCCCTCCATCCCTGAGCTGAGCGGGCGCTCCTTATAAAGGATAAAGGTTTCTTCAAACCTTTAAGTTTACCTCAAAACGCTAGAAAAACCAGATTCTTACTTCTTTTGGCACTGCACAAAAAACTTTTAGGTTAGAGGTTGCTCTATCCTCTAGGTTCTGGACGGTCGGCGGGTTGACAGAGACTCTAGGGAACGCCTTCGATTTGCTCTCGAAGCCTATCCGGAGGTTGATTGAGAAGAGGGGCTTCGAGGCTCCAACTGACCCTCAAGAGAAGACCATACCGAAGATACTCGAGGGCAAGAACGTCCTCTTGATCTCGCCGACCGCTACCGGTAAGACGGAAGCCGCGATTCTGCCCATCCTAGACATGCTCATAAGGATGCCTAGGAGAGAACACGGGATCAAAGTTCTCTACATAACTCCGCTGAGAGCGCTCAACCGCGACATGCTTGAAAGGCTAGAGTGGTGGTGCAACAACTTAGACTTGAGACTGGCCGTTAGGCACGGTGACACGAGCGTAAGGGAGAGGACAATCCAGTCTAAGAGCCCCCCAGACATCCTCATAACCACGCCGGAGACCCTGCAGGCGATAATGGCAGGGTGGGTCATGCGGAGGAACCTCCAAGCCCTCAAATGGGTGATCATCGACGAGGTCCACGAAGTAGCCGACAGCAAGCGTGGAAGCCAGCTCTCCCTAGCCTTGGAGAGGCTCCGGATAATCGTCGGGAGGGACTTCCAGATAGTAGGTCTCTCCGCGACGATAGGTAGCCCCGAGAAGGTGGCGCAGTTCCTCGTCGGAGAGGGGAGGAACGTAGAGATAGTGAGGGTTTCGGTAGCTCGCATGATGAACATAAGGATTGTCTTTCCGAAGCCCAAGCCCGAAGACTTCGAGTTCGCGTCGGTGATCTACACCCACCCGGAGGTTGCGGCCCGCCTCAGAGTGATACGCCAACTAATTGAGAAGCATAAGTCCGTCCTCCTCTTCACGAATACGCGGGCAATATCGGAGGTCTTGGCGAGCAGATTCAAGGTCTGGGACATGAACTTCCCGGTCTCAATTCATCACGGTTCCTTAGCGAAGCCCTCAAGGATAGCGGTTGAGAGAGGATTGAAGAACGGCGAACTCAAAGGGGTTATCTGCACATCTTCGCTTGAGCTGGGAATCGATGTGGGTCACATCGACCTCGTCATACAATACATGAGCCCCCGGCAGGTTACGCGTCTCATCCAACGTGTTGGGAGGAGCGGCCACAGGCTTGGGAGAATGGCCAAGGGAATCATCATAACGATGGACCCCGACGACACTCTTGAGGCCATGGTTATAGGGCGTAGAGCATACCAAGAAGAGCTGGAGCCGGTCGCCATACCTGAGAAGCCCTACGACGCCTTGGCGCATCAGATAGCGGGCCTCCTGATGAGGAGGAGACGCCTCAGCTTCCACGAGATATACGAGATATTCAGGAGGTCCTACCCCTACCGAAACCTGACACTCGAAGACGTGAAGCGCGTCCTAGAGTACATGCACAACCGTTTCCCCAGGCTCGCATGGGTCTCATTCGAGGATATGGTTGTGATAAAGCCCCGTAGAACGAAAGCCCTCTACACGTACTACTTTGAGAACCTCTCGATGATTCCGGATGAGAAGCATTACCTCGTCATGGACCGTTCATCGGACACTCCGGTAGGCATACTCGACGAGGCCTTCGTAGCGGAGTACGGGAACCCCGGCGTCAAGTTCATCATACGTGGAAGCCCCTGGCAGATAGTGAGCATATCCTCTGACAAGATTTATGTTCGGCCTGTCGACGATCCTACAGGGGCGATCCCGAGCTGGGTGGGAGAGGAGATACCTGTCCCCTTCGAGGTCGCCCAGGAAGTCGGCTCCATAAGGAGGCTGGTTGAGGAGGGGTTAAAGAAGGGGTTGGAGCCTCCAGAGATCGCGGCTAAGCTCGCCGAGGTTTACCCCTCAGATAAAGAAACGATCCTGAGGGCGATACGCGAGACTGTTGAGAACGTGAAGCTCAGCTACCCGGTTCCAACAGATCGGCGGATAGTCGTTGAGGACTGGGAGGACTTCGTGATTCTACACGCCAACTTCGGCTCTTTGACGAACAGGTCTCTAGCCCAGCTCTTAGGCCACATCCTCTCGGAGGAGAAGGGATACGCCGTCGCTGTTCAACACGACCCCTACAGAATATTCCTCAGGACCGTGGGCGCCTTCAGGTCTGAAGATGTAATCGAGATTATGGAGAGGCTGAAAGGTTCCCCTGACGAGGTCATCCGCGAAGCCTTAACCAGGGCAACCGTAAAGACGGGGATATTCAAGAGGAGGATGATCCACGTCGCTAGGAGGTTTGGGGCTTTGAAGAAGTGGGTGGACTTCAGCAACATAAGCCTCCGAAGCCTACTCCAGAGCTTTGAGGGAACAGTGATCTACGACGAGGCTCTGAAGGAGACGTTCACGAAAGACCTAGACGTCGAAAACCTCCTGAAGGTCTTCAGGATGCTGAGAGAGGGAGAGATCGAGATGGTGAAGATCGAGACTGGGGGAGAGGCTACCCCCATAGCCCGCCTTGGAATAGAACGGGTCAGCATGAAGACCGACCTCATACCCCCAGAGAGGATGAAGCGCATCCTCATCGAGTCGGCTAGGGTTAGGCTCCTAGCCGAGACCTTCACCTTCGTATGTACAAACTGTTGGGGCTACGTCGAGATGGTTCCCGTAAAGGACCTTCCAGAGAGACCCGTCTGTCCAAAGTGCGGTTCAGACAGGATCGGTCTCCTCCAAGTCGAGGAGGATAAGGTCTTACCTCTCGTTGAGAAGAGAGGGGAAAGGCTGACCAAGCAGGAGCGGAGGTTGAAAGAGAAGGCGTTAAAGACCGCTAAGCTCATCTCCAAGTACGGCAAGCTTGCAGCTATAGCCTTAGCTGGAAGAAAGCTCACAGTGAGCGACTGTGAAAGGATACTTTCCGAGGAAAACGAGCTCTCAGACCGTTTCTTCGAGCTCATAATAGAGGCTGAACGTAACGCTCTTAAGAGAAGGTTCTGGTAGGCGTAAAGGAGATATAACCGTTTGTGGAATCTAAATGGATGGTATTGGAGGCGAGCGCGAGTGTTCATCTCACCCTTTGTAGCGTCGCCCATACCAGTCGTCAAGAGAATGCTGACCTTAGCGGAACTGAAGCCGAACGAAATCCTCTACGACTTGGGAGCCGGAGACGGGAGAACCCTCATAATAGCGGCTCAAGAGTTTGGAGCCCGGGCTGTCGGGATAGAGCTCAGAGAAGACCTAGTTAAACAGGCCGTCCAGAAGGTTCGAGAACTCGGCCTCCAAGACAGAGTTAAGATCATTCAAGGAAACCTCTTCGATGTAAACATAAACGAGGCTGATGTTGTCTACCTCTACCTGACAACGAGTGCGAACGAGAAGGTTCGGCCGAAGCTCGAAGCCGAGCTCAAGAAGGGAGCCCGAGTAGTCTCCCACGACTACGAGATAACGAAGTGGAAGGCTGTGAAGGTTGAACGGTTTTGCGAGAACCCGAAGCTAGGATATCCGAGCCACACGCTATACCTCTATAAAAGATGAAGGGCTCCTAAGACCCTTTCTAGGTTGCTGAGCCACAGCAACGGTGACGGTTATGGTTCCTGTGCCTTGGAGATACGTGAGCTCTTGGAGCTGCGACGGATGCGGACTCTGCTGTAAAGGCTTCAGCGTCGTTCTGAGGTTTGAGGAGTGGTTTAGATTGGTTAAGAGGTTCGGCGCTGAGGTCACCAGGGTTGGCCTCAACAAGTTCTACTTGGCGAGGAGAAGCGACGGCTCATGCGTCTTCTTATATAACTATTTTGGGAGGTGGCTCTGCGGCATCCAAGACATGAAGCCCCTAGCATGCAAGATGTGGCCCTTCAAGGTTCTAAAGAAGCCTAAATACGGGAACCCAAACGAGTCCATCTTCAACTACAGAGGCCGCACCTTCTACGTGTACGTGGACCCCTTCTGCCCGAACCTGAAATGGGGAAGGCCGACGGCAGAGCTCACCTACAAGGTGATACCGGAGATAATAGAGCTGAGCATGAACATACGCGAGAAACAGGTATACTCGACGTCTAGGACATTAAGCCAGCTTGTACCCCCGCCGAAGCCGAGACGTATAATATAAGCCTGTCTCTATTGCCCGCATCTCTGAAG
>Ga0209410_1000449_pt1 | contig 18982 bp, 17 predicted proteins | sample Mar14436cmmetaG_FD_184135 | JGI IMG/M metagenome (GOLD analysis project Ga0209410, IMG submission 184135) | Marine hydrothermal vent microbial communities from Guaymas Basin, Gulf of California to study Microbial Dark Matter (Phase II) - Marker... ... | reverse complement strand
TGTTCATCCCTATTATTTTTAAACAACTGAATCCCCTATCGCTCATAGAAGTATGTTATAGAACTGTTACGTTATTCTCATTAATGTTTTATATAGGTTTCTATTAAAGTTATTTGTTAAATTTTTGATGCATTTTCTGAATCCGAGCGAGTCTTTATAGGTTATAATGGGGCTTCTTCAACTTTTATTTACCATGAAAGAGGATTAATTAAATTGAAGTGATGTTATAGATATAAATCTATTTGTGATACTTTATGGGTAAGCGTGTTGTAACTCTAGTTACCCGTGTACAGGCTAGGAAAGATACTGTGTTTTCGATCAGGGTATTACCTAGATGTAGGAGATGTGAACTTTTTAAAATCTGCATGGGTAAGCTACGTGAAGGAATGCGATACAGGGTACTGGAGGTGAGGAACACCAAACATGTCTGCCCATTAATAAATGATTACATGTATGTGGCTCTAGTAGAGGAGATGCCTGTCGTATTGGCTCTTGAAAAAGGAAAAGCCATTAACGGAGTAACAATGCAATATAGTAAAAACTACTGTAACGAAGTGAGATGCGCATACTATTCCTACTGCGTCAACAATCCGATTTTAGATGGAGAAAAAATCAAAATTGGTAAGTTATTAAAGTCTATTCCTTGTCCTCGTGGCCTGCGGCTTGTTCTTGTTGAGGCTGAAGTTCTTCACTAACCTCCTTTTTCTCTTTTTCCTTTTTCTTGAGAGTTATTGTTTCAATGAATCTAATTGTATCGATTGAAGGAATATATTTTGATATATCTCTCTGGAATCCCCGGATCAGTAGTCCAACTCTATCAATAAAGAAAAGTGTCTCCGGCAACTTAAGCGTGAGAACCGAGTCTTCTTTTGTTACCTCAATTTCCTCCTTCGGTATTCCACCAACCCATCGGTGGAAGAGTTCAACAATTTTTCTCTCTTCATCTTCTAGAATATCCAGTATTTTAACTGAATACATGAGCGTTTTTCCAGCCAACGGATGATTAAAGTCGACTATGACCCTTCCCCCTCCAACAGAAATAACAGTACCTCTTCTACCTCCAACCTCGACTTCTAAGCCAGGACGGGGTATTATGCCTCTCATAGAGAATTCCTTCGCCGAATACACTTTGATCTTATTAGGATCCCTTGTTCCAAATGCTTCAGCAGGGGAAAGCTCGATTTCCTTTTCATCACCTTTCTCAAGCCCCTTCAACTTCTCTTCAAGGCTTTTGAGAAGGATTCCTTCTCCTATTATCACGAGCAACGGTTCGTATCTCGTTTTTTCATCAAATATCCCTGCTTTTTCCGCTTCTTCCCGAATATTTGTATCTATTACCTTGTTCTGATCCTTTATCCTCATTACATAGTTTACTAAGACGAAGTCTCCATCCTTAATGGGCATAATTAACACCTAACAACTTTAACTTAGAAATTATTTAAGGATTTGCATGCTTTAATAGCTAACCATAAAACATTATCGGTACTGATAACTTAAGCTTTTATTAACATGGTTTGCCCTCTAAACATATGCTATGAGCTGAGAGGCATTTGTGCTTAGAGAGCGGCCTGATCGAAATAGTGTTTTATACAATATATCTTTCAGGTTTGAGCCTTAGACGAACAACTAGGGCTTTAGAGGCTTTACTAGGAGCCATAGGCGGTCGGACAATAGGTGCATAGGATTGAGAGCAAGGCAGAGAAGCTGGTACCGAGCGAGCTTGTAGACACAGCGATGGTAGATGAAACAGCTGTGAACGTTGCCAGTAGACAACTATGGCTCTGGCTTACCATAGAGCTTGGGCATAAGGCTGTTCTAGCATTGATGCTCACAGAGGCGAGGAATGTCTTAGTAGCTTATAACCTATTCGCATGTTTGCGACGCCACGGAGTAAGGCATATAATAACTGACGGTGCACCATGGTATAGGCTTGTAGCAGGCTGGACAAGGCTTAGGCATAGTGTTGTGCGTGGAAGCATGCGTAGCTATATTGAGTGTTTCATCGAAGCAGTGAAGGATAGGCTTAGGGGCTTCGACTGTTATTTCCCATCTCCTAAAAAGCTGCTAGATTCCACTCTACACCTCTTATACGCTTGGGTCGGCTTCTACAACTATGCTAGGGTCTATCTAAACTTTAAGAGGCTTCCTAGGCTACTGCAGAGAGCTAACGAGCTTGGGAGGCTTAAAGCAATAGCAATAAAGAGGTGATTGAGTTAGCAACACCAACATTATAAGGCGATATGTTTTTATTCTATTCCCAAAAATGGCTTTAAATAGAGATTATGTTATTTATTTATCTAGCAGTATAACATCCATCTATTCTGATAAGGTGTAAATAAGTTGAAGAGGGGTAGAAACGAGAAGGAGGAAGAAGGGATAGAGCTTAGAGTTCTGGAAGTTAGGCAGAACGAAGCTGGTCGTGGTCGTGTCAGGATAGACGAGGAAGTTATGGAGAGGCTCGGTATAACAGCTGGCGACGTTGTGGAGATCGAGGGAAGAAGAAAAACTGTTGCGATAGCCTGGCCCGGATACTCTGAAGATAGAGGTTCTAGAGTCATAAGGATGGATGGATGGACAAGAAAAAATGCTGGTGTCAGCATCGGAGAAAAAGTGAAAGTCAGAAGGGTAAAAGTGAGAGCTGCAAACATCGTACGTTTAGCACCCACTTCTATGACACTTACTGTAGATGAAAACTTTGTAGCATATGTGAAAAAGAGGCTAATTGACAGACCCTTAATGGAAGGGGATATAGTACAAGTTCCAGTCCTTGGGCAAACTATACCGTTCACAGTAGTATCCGTAAAACCTAATGGTCCTGTACTCATAACAGAGACTTCACACGTTATCATTCTCGAAAAACCAACTGAGGCTGGTAGGATACCCAAGGTAACTTACGAGGACATTGGTGATCTCGAAGAAGCTAAACGGAAGATTAGAGAAATGGTGGAATTACCACTCAAGCATCCAGAACTATTCAAAAAGCTAGGTATTGAGCCTCCTAAGGGTATTCTGTTGTATGGTCCTCCTGGTTGTGGAAAAACTTTGCTAGCTAAGGCTGTAGCCAATGAGACAGAAGCTTATTTCATTGCTATTAATGGTCCCGAAATTATGAGTAAGTTCTATGGCGAAAGCGAACAGAGACTTAGGGAGATTTTTGAAGAAGCAAAGGAGCATGCTCCTTCTATTATTTTTATTGATGAGATTGATGCTATTGCTCCTAAGAGAGAAGAAGTTACAGGAGAAGTAGAAAAGAGGGTGGTTGCACAACTCTTAGCGCTTATGGACGGATTAGAAGCAAGGGGCGATGTGATAGTCATCGGCGCTACCAATAGGCCCAATGCATTGGATCCTGCTCTGAGAAGGCCGGGAAGATTTGATAGAGAGATAGAGATTGGTGTTCCAGATAAGAAGGGAAGATATGAAATATTATTGGTTCATACTAGGGGTATGCCATTAGCAAAGGACGTAGATCTCCGCAAAATAGCTGAAATAACTCACGGTTTCGTAGGCGCTGATCTAGTTGCACTGTGTAGAGAGGCAGCTATGAAGGCGTTGAGGAGAATACTACCTAAGATCGATCTAGAGAAAGAGGAAATACCTCAAGAGATCCTAGATTCTCTAGAGGTAACTTATGAAGATTTTATAAATGCATTCCGAGAGATAATCCCGACAGCTTTAAGGGAGATCGAAGTCGAAGTTCCTGCTGTTCATTGGGATGATATTGGTGGTTTGGAGGATGTTAAGCAGCAGTTAAAGGAAGCAGTAGAATGGCCACTAAAGTATTCTGAGTCATACCAGAGAATAGGTATTGAGCCTCCTAAGGGTATTCTGTTGTATGGTCCTCCTGGTTGTGGAAAAACTTTGCTAGCTAAGGCGGTGGCAACCGAAAGCGAAGCAAACTTTGTAAGCATAAAGGGCCCTGAGGTCTTTAGTAAGTGGGTTGGTGAGAGTGAAAGAGCTATAAGGGAGCTATTTAGGAAGGCGAGACAAGTTGCTCCTAGTGTCATATTTATTGATGAGTTAGACTCGATAGCTCCTATGAGGGGTATAGGTATTGGCGATTCGATGGTAACCGAGAGAGTTGTCAGCCAGTTATTGACTGAGATGGACGGGTTAGAACGATTAGAAGGTGTTGTTGTTATTGGTGCTACTAATAGGCCTGATATTATTGATCCTGCGTTGTTGAGGCCTGGGAGGTTTGACAGGATAATATATGTTCCCCCGCCAGACCTTAAGGCCAGGGTAGAGATACTCAAAGTACACACGAGAAACATGCCGCTAGCAGAAGACGTAAACCTAGAAGAAATAGCAAGAAAAACAGAAGGATACACAGGAGCAGATCTTGAGGTTCTTGTTCGGGAAGCCGGTCTTGCTGCTCTAAGGGAAAATCTAAAGATAGATAAGGTTTACCGAAGACACTTTGAATTTGCGTTAAGCAAAGTGAAGCCGTCGCTTACACCTGATATCTTAAAATACTATCAGGCATGGGAGGAGAAGTCAAAGAAGCTCGTCCAAGGAAGAGTTTCGAATATTGGATTTTATGTATAGAACAGGAGTACGTGATAATAATGCGGGCAATATTAAGGCCGTCATAGAGTGTTAATATGTTTTCACCTGAGATCTTTATATTGGCTGAGCTTATACGGCTTAACGGTATGTCCAGAGATAAGAACCTCTACGAAAGTCTAAAGAAAATATACTCCTCTATGGATAGGGATATATCCCTTAGCCAGTATAACAAAGCACTAATGAAGCTTGAGATAAGAGGCTATATAAGGGTTGAATCTATCAAACGGGGTTCGCGGATGGTATATCTGGTTAAGAAAATGAATAATAGGAAGGAGCTTGAATAAAATTTTTCTTTTGATAGATAAAGATATAATTGGGAGTTAAAAGTGGGTGTAAACCTCAGGGAGCTAGTTTCTCCTATAAGAAAGGAAGTAGATTTAAAGTTTTTTAGTGGGAAAGTTATAGCAATAGATGCATATAACATGCTTTATCAATTCTTAGCAACTATCAGGCAAAGAGATGGAACACTGTTGATGGATGCGTACGGCAATATTACAAGCCATTTAAATGGACTTTTCTACAGAACTATAAATCTTTTAGAAGCAGGTATAAAGCCTGTATTCGTCTTCGATGGGAGACCTCCGGAGCTTAAACGAGCGGAGATACTCAAGAGAATGCAGCTCAAAGAAGAAGCCGCAAAAAAGTACGCTATGGCCATTGAGAAAGGTGATCTGGAGGAGGCTAGAATTTATGCACAACAGACATCTAAACTGACGAGTAGCATGGTAGAAGACGCAAAGGAACTACTTACGTACATGGGTATACCTTGGGTTCATGCGCCTGCTGAAGGGGAGGCCCAGGCGGCTTACATGACCCGTAAAGGCGATGCTTGGGCTTCAGGAAGCCAAGACTATGATTCACTGCTATTTGGAAGCGTTAGGCTTGTCAGAAATTTAGCGATAACTGGAAGAAGAAAGTTACCGAGAAAGAATGTGTATGTGGAGGTAAAGCCTGAACTGATAGTTCTTGACGAGTTGCTTGGTCATTATGAAATAAAACGTGAACATCTCATATGTATCGCGATATTTCTGGGTACCGATTATAATCCTGAAGGTGTTAAAGGAATTGGGGTAAAGAAGGCATTAAGTATGATAAAGGAAGCAAAAAGTGTTGAGGCTATAATTAAACTTCTCGAGAAAAGCCTCGATGTGGATCCTCAAAAAATCATGGGAATATTCCTTAATCCCTCGGTTACCGACGATTATAAATTAGTTTGGAAAAAGCCGGATTCTGACAGAATAAAAGAGTTCCTAGTGGAGCGACATCAGTTCTCACCGGAAAGGGTTAATAATGCGCTTCAGCGTGCTGAGAAAGCCTATAAGAGTTTGTTTGAACAGACTACACTTGAGTCATGGTTTTAATGAGCCGAGATAAATTCAAAGAAATGCGGAAGGATCTTGTGAAGAAACTGGTGTATGAGGGTGTTATTAGAACGGCTAATGTAAAAAAGGCTATGCTGACTGTTCCACGCGAATACTTTGTTCCTTTGTCATACAGAGATTACGCTTATGAAGATCATCCACTACCCATCCCTGCGGGACAAACTATTTCTGCTCCACACATGTGTGCTATAATGTGTGAAGCGTTAGATCTCAAAGAGGGAGAAAGACTTTTAGAAATAGGAACTGGTAGCGGTTACAATGCGGCTCTTTGTGCAGAGATAATCTTTCCTAGTGACAAGGAGAGAGAAGGTCTAATCGTTTCTGTAGAGATATTCAAGGAGCTTGCTATTTTTGCGAAAAATAATCTGAGGAAAGCAGGGTATGATGACCGTATTCACGTAATAGTTGCTGACGGGAGCATGGGAGCGCCTGTTAGAATATCCTTTGACAAGATCTTAGTAACTGCAGCCGCTCCCGATGTTCCGGCTCCTTTGTTAAATCAGTTAAATAATGGAGGGAGAATGGTTATTCCAATAGGCTCAGAATTCTTTCAGGAGCTTTACCTAGTAGTAAGGGATATTCATGGGAATATTCACAGAAGAAGTCTCGGCGGATGTATCTTTGTTAAACTGAGAGGAAAGTATGGCTTTACAACTAGTTGACTTTGGAATTGATAGAATAGTAGCATATGGTCATCAAAACATTACTGCTAAACATCGCACTACATTTGAGATAACGAGAGAGGAGACTGTTTCGCCTAGAGGAGATTGTATCATAGGAGTTCGAGCTGATAAATCTGCTAGCACGCTTAACAGTAAAGTTAGAGAACTATTAAAGAATGATTCGTCTTATGTTTTTATACTGCTAAAATGTGGAGATGTCTATGATTTAGCGGTTGCAAGAGGGTCTTTAAGACTAATATTAGAAAGTACAAAATCTTTAGTTGTGAGGAGAAGCGAATATATAGACGGGAGGACGCTAGCAATAAGGTCAAACAAGGCCGCTTATCACATAAAGAGAGAGCTTGTCCATAGGTTAAGAAGTGGATGTAGACTGGAGGTCTTCCTGATAGTGGCAATACTGGATAGAAGATAAAATATTTATTTTTCTTGCTATTCATACATACAAAGGGCCCGTAGCTCAGATGGCAGAGCACCGGGCTTTTATAGTCGTACACCTGAAGAAACCCGGGGGTCGCGGGTTCGAATCCCGCCGGGCCCGCTATATTCACGTGGTTCGTAAAATTTTTATTTGATTATAATGTTATACGGATAGCGGCCGTAGTCTAGCCTGGATTAGGATGGCGGCCTGCCATGTAGCTTCGGCGGCGCGGATCGCCGCAGAACCCGGGTTCGAATCCCGGCGGCCGCATCATAAACTTAAAATATAAATTTTATATAGTTGTTAGAGGTTGTGAATTGAAGATTTGTATGTTTATGGTGGGAATGTTTGGTTAGGAAAGTTAATATTCTCAAGCATGAGTTAGTACCTGAAGCAAGGTTGCTGAGCAAAGAGGAAGTCAAGGAAATTTTTAAAAGAATGGAAATCAGGTTGAGCGAGATTCCATGGATTTTCGCTTCTGACCCGATGGCTAAAGCATTGGGTGCAAAGCCCGGGGATGTGATAATGATAATTAGGAAGAGTAAAACTGCTGGCAAATCGATCGCGTTTAGATTCGTCATGCATGGTTAGGGTGATGTCATGGCTAGCTTGTCATTTCCCAAAGATTTTGACTGGGTTCTTGTCAGTGCTTTCATAAGGGAAAAGGGACTTGTGAGGCAACACTTAGATTCCTACAACAACTTCATTGACAATACTCTACAAGAGATAGTCGATGAAATAGGCATTGTAGAAACAGAAATTCCCGGTGTAAAGGTTAGACTTGGTAGTATTGAGGTCGGTGAACCTAAAATTAGGGAGGCGGATGGTTCGGAGAGCGCAGTTACTCCCATGATAGCTAGGTTAAGGGATTTGACTTATTCAGCACCTATATATCTCGAGATGTCTCTCATAGTTGACGATGAGGAAAGAGAAACTACGCGTGTCTATATTGGAGAAATGCCCATTATGGTCAGGTCATCTAAATGTATCCTTTCAAAGGTTAACCGTAATAAGCTAATTCAATTGGGCGAGGATCCAGATGATCCAGGAGGATATTTCATAGTAAATGGATCTGAGAGAGTTCTGATAACTCAAGAGGACTTAGCAGTCAATAGAGTCTTGGTAGATACTGGCGGTTCTGGATCAGCCGTTACCCACACTGCTAAAGTCTTTTCATCTACAGCTGCCTATAGAATACCTGTTACTGTCGAAAGGACTAAGGACGGTATGCTCTACGTAACAATACCGTCTATCCCCTCGCGAGTACCACTTATAATAATGATGAGGGCTCTAGGTCTGGAGTCAGACAAAGAAATAGTAAATGCCATAAGCGATAATGAGGAGGTTATCAACGAGCTTGTACCTTCACTTTTGGAACAGTCGAAAATAGCTAGCACTGTAGAAGATGCGCTGGACTATATTGGTTCTAGGGTTGCAATCGGACAACCGAGACGTATCAGAATTGAGAGAGCAAAGCAGATACTTGACAACTTTTTCTTACCTCACATAGGAAATAAGCCTGAAAACAGAAGGGATAAAGCCTATTTCATAGGTCAAATGGTTGAGAAGCTTATCGAGACCGTACTAGGGTATAGGAAGGTAGATGATAAGGATCATTATGCAAATAAACGTTTGAAGCTAGCCGGCGATTTGATGGCGATGATATTTAGACAGGCTTTCCGGCAGTTTGTCAAGGATTTGAGATATCAGCTAGAAAGGTATCGTAGTAGAAGCCGTGATGTGAACCTAGTGACTTTAGCTAGAGCAGATGTTATTACAGACAAAATAAGGCATGCTGTAGCGACAGGAAACTGGGTCGGAGGCAGGACAGGTGTTAGTCAGATCCTAGACAGAACAAACTTTCTGTCAACGTTAAGTCATCTAAGGAGGGTTGTATCTCCCTTAAGCCGAACTCAACCCCACTTTGAGGCAAGAGAGCTTCATCCTACACAGTGGGGAAGACTTTGTCCAGTAGAAAGTCCCGAGGGCCAAAATTGTGGGCTTGTTAAAAATCTTGCTCTGCTTGCTACCTTATCTATAGGGATTGATGAAAGAGAGATCTATGATCTTCTCATTTATCGTCTCGGTGTAATACCGATATGGGAAGCCCGAGATAAAGGCATTAAGGGAAGTAAAGTTTATCTAAACGGAAGGTTAATCGGTGTTCACGAGGATGGAGAGAAACTTGTTAGGACGATCAGGCAGATGCGGAGACAAAACAAGATACATCATGAGGTGAATATAGCTCACTATAAGACAGAACATCTAGATGAGGTGTATATCAATTGTGACGCAGGACGTGTAAGAAGACCATTACTAGTAGTTGAAAATGGAGAGCTTAAGCTTAAACCAGCACATGTTGAGAAGGTTAGACGTGGAGAATGGACTTGGAGTGATCTCATAGAGAGAGGAATAATCGAATATCTGGATGCTGAGGAAGAGGAAAATGCGTATATAGCTGAAGATATCTACCATATATCAAAGGAGCATACACACTCAGAGATAACTCCTGCAGCAATACTAGGTATTGTTGCATCTATCATTCCCTACCCTGAATATAACCAATCTCCTCGTAATTCTTATGAAGCCGCAATGGCAAAGCAGGCACTTGGAATTTCGACATTGAACTTTAGACATCGACTAGATCCACGTATGCATCTTCTCCACTATCCCCAGAAACCCTTAGTCAAAACAAAGATATTTGACTTGGTTAATTTAGATAGTAGGCCTGCAGGCCAGAACTTTATAGTCGCTTTGATCACGGGAGGAGGTTATAACATTCAGGATGCTATAGTGTTTAATAAGGCATCGATCGAAAGAGGTTTAGGAAGATCAACGTTCTTTAGAACCTACGAGGCAGAGGAAAGAAAATATCCTGGAGGTCAAGAAGATAGAATTGAAATCCCGAGTGAGGACGTTTTAGACTACAGATCTCAAGAGGCTTATACAAAGCTTGACAGTATTGATGGAATAGCTTTTCCTGAAGCAGAGGTTAAGGGAGGAGATGTGATAATTGGAAGAACTAGCCCGCCAAGATTCTTCAGTAGCATGTTTGAGGTTAGAACTGGAACAAGACGTAAGGATACCTCGATAAGCCTAAGACATGGAGAAAAGGGTATAATTGATCGTGTAGTAATAACTGAGTCTCTAGAGGGTAATAAGCTTGTCAGAGTTAGGGTCAGAGATTTAAGAATACCAGAGCTTGGCGACAAGTTTGCGTCTCGTCATGGACAAAAGGGTGTTATTGGAATGATTATGCCACAAGAGGATATGCCTTTTACAGAGGATGGAATAATTCCAGACGTACTTATAAATCCACACTCAATACCCTCTAGAATGACTGTAGGACAGTTGTTGGAATCGCTCGCTGGAAAGGTAGCTGCTCTAAGTGGAGAGTACGTTAATGCTACAGCTTTTGAGGGCACTCCCGAAGAGGAGCTGAGGAAGGCTTTATTAAAGTTAGGATTTAGAAGCGATGGTAAGGAGGTTCTCTATAATGGTATCACGGGAGAAAGGCTTGAGGCGGAAATATTTATAGGCGTGGTGTATTATCAGAAGCTACATCATATGGTCTCGGATAAAATGCATGCTAGGGCACGTGGAAGGGTTCAGATCCTAACTAGGCAGCCAACTGAGGGTAGGGCTCGAGAGGGAGGCTTGAGATTTGGCGAAATGGAGAAGGATTGTCTCGTGGGACATGGCGCAGCATTGCTATTAAAGGAGAGATTAATCGAAGGGTCTGATAAGACAACAATATATGTTTGTGAGAATTGTGGTTTTATAGGATGGTTTGATGCTAGAAGAAATCAATACATATGTCCTATCTGCAAAGAAAAGGGTTCTCTTAAACCAGTTTCAGTATCTTATGCGTTTAAGTTGTTGCTTCAAGAATTGATTGGATTGGGAATAGCTCCTCGTCTAATCATAAGGGATAAGGTAGAGGTGTGAGGTTATGAGTTTTTCAAATATTGAAATGAAAGAAGAAAAAATAATTAGTGCAATTAAATTTGGGCTTCTTTCTCCTGATACAATAAGAAAAATTTCTGTTACGGCAATCGTTATACCAGAGACTTATGATGAAGAAGGAATGCCTATACGTGGAGGTCTAATGGATAGAAGATTAGGGACAGTAGAACCAGGTGTTAGATGTGAAACATGTGGTAATCCCCCAGGAACCTGTCCTGGTCATTTCGGGCATATCGAGTTAGCAAGGCCGGTCATCCATCCGGAATTTGCAAGGAATATACATATTCTTCTAAGAGCGACTTGTAGATCTTGTGGAAGGTTACTCTTGCCAGATGAGGAGATTGAGAAGGCAAGATTAAAGATAAAGCAATATGAGAAGTATTGGACGACGTTAAAGCACAGGTATGTTGAGAGTATTGCTAAAAAGGCTATGAAGAGTACTTCTTGTCCTCACTGTGGAGCTCCTCAGTTTAAGATCAAGTTTGAGAAGCCTTATACTTTCTATGAAGAAAGAGACGGTGTTTCTTCGAGACTAAGACCCAATGAGGTTCGTGAGAGACTGGAAAGGATACCTGATAGTGATCTTGAGGTTCTGGGTATAGATCCTAAAGAGGCCAGGCCTGAATGGATGGTTCTAACGGTTCTACCCGTTGTTCCTATCACTGTTAGGCCTTCAATCACATTGGAGACTGGGATGAGGTCTGAGGATGATTTAACTCATAAGTTAGTAGACATACTAAGAATAAACCAGAGGTTGAAGGAAAGTATAGAGGTTGGAGCTCCACCACTCATAATTGATGATCTATGGGAGCTTCTGCAGTATCATGTTGCGACGTACTTTGATAATGAACTTCCAGGAATACCCCCGGCTCGGCATAGATCAGGGAGACCATTGAGAACATTGGCTCAAAGACTAAAGGGTAAAGAGGGAAGGTTTAGAGGAAGTCTAGCTGGTAAAAGAGTAGACTTTTCTGCTAGGACTGTAATTTCTCCCGATCCGAACATAAGTATTAACGAAGTGGGCGTTCCAATAGATATAGCAAAAATATTGGTGGTACCTGAAAAGGTGACTGAATGGAATGTTGAGGAGCTTCGAAAACTGGTAAGAAACGGACCATTTGTACATCCGGGTGCTAACTATATCGTTAGACCTGATGGTGGAAGGGTTGATTTAAGATATGTGAAGGATAGAGTTGCTATAGCTGAGGCTCTTATGCCCGGATACATAGTTGAGAGGCATCTAAGAGATGGTGACATAGTTCTCTTTAACCGCCAACCTTCCTTACACAGAATGTCAATTATGGCTCATAAGGTGAGAGTATTACCTTACAAAACGTTTAGGTTAAATCTGCTCGTATGTACGCCGTACAATGCGGATTTTGATGGAGACGAGATGAATTTACATGTTCCTCAGACCGAGGAAGCGCGGGCCGAAGCTAGAGCTCTCATGCTTGTACAGGAGCAAATACTGTCGCCTAGATATGGTGGTCCCATAATTGGCGCAATTCACGACTATATTACTGGAGCCTATCTGTTAACTCGTAAAGATACTCTCTTAGACAAGAAGACTGCATTGAAACTATTATATCTCGCTGGATATAAGGGCGAACTACCTGAACCAGCCGTTATTAAACCCGGAAGATACTGGACTGGTAAGCAACTAGTAAGTATTTTCCTACCAAAGGACTTAAACTATATTGGAAAGGCTGCTGTAGCTGGCTCTGCGTCTAAATGTGACGAGGAAGAGTGTGAGAATGATGGCTATGTGCTAGTATGGAATGGTGAACTGTTGACAGGCGTGCTTGACAAGAATTCGATTGTCGCGCAAAAACCCGAGACACTATTACATGAGATCGTAAAGGAGTACGGATCCGATAAAGCACGAGAAATCATGGATGGAATGTTCAAGATGTTTATAGATTACTTGGATCTACATGGGTTTACAATAGGTCTCGACACACTCGATATTCCGGAGGAAGCATTGAAAGATATTAAAGAGGTATTGGAAGAGGGAGAGAGAAAAGTCTATGAGCTAATAGAGAAGGCGAAGAGAGGAGAGTTAGAAGCGTTGCCAGGTAAAACTTTAGAGGAGAGTCTAGAAGCAAAGATTATGGAGATTTTATCTAGAGCTAGAGATCGTGCAGGAGAAATAGCAAGCCAGTATTTAGGTATGTCAAATCATGCAGTGATAATGGCCCGAACAGGAGCTAGAGCTAACATGTTAAACATAACGCAGATGACAGCAGTTCTAGGCCAACAAGCTGTTAGAGGTGAGAGGGTCAAACGCGGTTACACCAATCGTACATTGCCTCACTTTAAACAGGGTGATTTAGGTCCTAAGGCAAGAGGCTTCGTAAATAATAACTTTAAGAGGGGCTTGTCACCAATAGAGTTCTTCTTCCACGCTATGGCTGGACGTGAAGGTCTTGTCGATACAGCTGTGAGAACGGCTCAAAGTGGTTATATGTACAGAAGGTTAGCAAATGCTTTACAAGACTTCTATGTGGCTTACGATGGAAGTGTAAGATCCTCTGAGGTATTCGTTATACAGCCCAGGTATGGGGAAGATGGAATTGATCCTTCGAAGAGCGATCATGGTAAGGCAGTAAATATAGACAAGGTTGCGAGGAAAATTTTGGCAAAAAGAGGTATGAGGTGAGAATAATGGGTAGAAAAAAGTCTAAATCGGAGAAGACTAAGAGGGGGAAGGTGAAAAAAAGTAAGAAAGAACGCGTAAAGGTTGTCGAGAAGAAGGAAGGAATTGTTTCGGGAATTGGAAGGGAGGAAGCATTCTCTCTTGTTGAAAGGTATGCCTACACTCTTCCTCAAAAACTTAGGGATGAGCTTATAGAGAAGATGCTTCAGTATAACATGACCAAAGAGGAAGCTCTTGAAATGATAGAAGAGGTAGTGAAGAAGTATCAGAAGTCCCTTGTCGATCCAGGTGAAGCTGTGGGAATGGTGGCTGCACAGTCTGTGGGTGAGCCTAGCACGCAGATGACGTTAAGAACTTTTCACTACGCGGGCGTTAGGGAGTTTAATGTGACACTAGGTCTTCCTCGCTTAATAGAAATAGTCGATGCTCGCAGAGTTCCATCCACTCCAATCATGCATATATACTTGGAAGATAATGTGAAAAGGGATAAGGAGAAGGTACTTGATATAGCTAGAAAGATAGAGCTTACAACTATTGAAAATATTGCAAAGGATGTGACATTAGACTACCTTGAATCCTCGATCATAATCGACCTAGACCCTGAAATGCTAGAGAATAGAGGCGTGACTGTTGAGGATGTAATAAAAATGCTGAACAAAGTTAAGGGTAAGAAAGGAAGAGTTGAGCGGCAGAGCGAATACACGATAATCTTCTACACAGGTATTGAAGATATTTCGAGGCTAAGGAGGATGTTCGATAGAATCCTAGGGTTAAGGCTTAAAGGAATAAAGGGTATCAAGCATGCTATAATAAGATATGATGAGGAGAAACAAGAGTATATGATAGTCGCAGAGGGTTCGAATCTTGCAGCTGTATTACAGGTTGAAGGGGTTGATGCCAGAAGAACGAGAACGAACGATATCAATGAAATACAAGAAGTGTTGGGTATTGAAGCTACGAGAACGGCCATTATTGAGGAAATGAGCAACGTTCTAAATGAACAAGGATTAGATGTAGATATAAGGCATATAATGTTGATTGCTGATGCGATGACCCTTACTGGAAGGTTAAGGCAAGTTGGTAGACATGGAGTCGCAGGAGAAAAATTGAGCGTCCTTGCAAGGGCGGCCTTCGAGGTAACAGTCAAGCATTTGACAGATGCAGCAATGAGAGGAGAGATTGATGAGCTTCGCGGAGTAACCGAAAATGTTATCATAGGTTCAAGGCCTATTCCTCTAGGTACAGGAATCGTAAAGTTATTAATGTGGTATGGTTTTAATCCTAAAGAACAATAACAAAATGGCTGTGTAAACTCATGAAGATGCGATATTGAGGTGGATGGCATGGTGGACTTTGTGAGAGAACTACAAACCTCCATAAAATCCGGGAAGGTTATTATAGGCTCAAGAGAGACTATAAAAGCCTTGCTCAACGGTAAACCCAAGCTCGTGATCATTGCGGCAAATGCACCAGAGGCTATTAGGCAGGATGTGGAACGGTACTGTAAACTAGCTGATATTCCATTATATGTCTTTCCAGGTACTAGTTGGGATCTTGGAGCTATCTGCAACAAACCCTTTATGATCTCAACTATAGCGATTATCAACCCGGGCGAATCTAATATACTAGAACTAGCTAAGGGTGAATAACTTGCCTAGCGTTAAACTAACAGATATTGAGATGAAATATATATCATTGTTAGAAAGCATTACTGGAACAGCAGTCTTAGATTGTATTATAGATGAACCTAACAATAGGGTGATATTCCTTGTAAAGAAGGGACAAGTAGGGCTTGCGGTGGGCAGAAATGGTACAAATATCCGAAGACTGAGGAGACTTCTAGGGAAAGACGTAGAGATAGTGGAGTATGCTGAAACTCTCGAAGAACTTGTAAAGAATAGCTTATTTCCAGCCAAGGTACTCTCTATCCAAGTTAGAACTGATTTTAAAGGCAGAAAAACCGTTATTGCTGCGGTGCCCGCAAATCAAAAGGGTATTGCTATTGGCAAAGGAGGAAAGAACATCGCGAGGGCGAAATTGCTTGCGAAAAGGTACTTTGACGTCGACAACGTGATTGTACAGTAAAGGCGATGAGCAAAAATCTTAAAAATGATTACGCGAAACCGATTAAAGATGGTTGGGTGATAATGTATGCCTGGTTCAAAGTCACCTAAAGGCTTATTTGCTGCGAGAAAATTGATAAGGAAGCGTAAAAAGTTTAGATGGAGTGACATTTATTACAAGAGGAGAATCTATCAACTCGATAAAAAATATGATCCCCTCGAAGGAGCACCGATGGCTAGAGGAATAGTACTTGAGAAGGTCGGTATAGAGTCAAGGCAGCCGAACTCAGCAGTTAGAAAGTGTGTTAGGGTACAATTGATAAAAAACGGCAAGATTGTAACAGCTTTCTTGCCAGGCGACGGTTCGCTAAACTTTGTTAATGAGCATGATGAAGTGATCATCGAGCGTATAGGAGGTCCTGAAGGTAGAGCGTACGGTGATCTTCCTGGTGTAAGATTCAAGGTAATCAAGGTAAACGGTGTTTCTCTAAAAGAGATACTCTTAGGAAGAAAGCAAAAGCCTGTAAGGTAGGATTAATATTTTCTTTGATAGTTATTAGTTTTTAAGCTTGTTTGTATCGTATTGTAAAGTAGGCGAGTCTATGGATATTGGTAAAATAAATGAGGATCTACTTAAGAGAGTATTAGCGTACTTGGATGTCCATAAGGGGGATCTGGATTCGAATGTGTTAGAGTGGGATTATAGGGGCGATATTCTTATTACTACCAACCCTGCGTTAGGCGTGCCTATTGAAACGCTTGGTTTTTTCGCTTTCCATTATAGTGCATCGAATATAGCGGTATCAATGGGAGTACCCAAGTATATCATAAATAGTGTGCTTCTACCTCCTGATGCAAGCGAGGAGGATCTCATAATCATATTTCGAACTCTGGGAGAGGAATGTAGGAAGTATAATGTAAAGGTCATAGGAGGACATACGGGAGTTTACTACGGATTAGAAATACCACTCGTTAACGTTACCTCTATAGGGTTAAGGGTTCGTGAGAAAAGGAGTCCATTACCTGGAGACCATGTATTAATCATCGGTAGATATGGTTTGGAGACTCTCTGGTTAGCGAGTCTAGGAGGTTATATAAATTCTAGTTATGTTAAAGTGTGGAGAGAATTAACGCCCCTACCTAAGGCGTTGTTTGCTTTAAAGAGGGAAGAAGCGAAGCTGATGCATGATGTTTCTGAAGGTGGGGTTATTAGAGGTTTGATGGATATCATGGAGAAGTATGAGGTAGGTCTCAAGGTAGATTTTTCGGGTATAAACATTGAGAGCTTATTATATAATGTTGTTGGTGATAGCGAGATTTATTCGATTCCAAACTATGGTATGTTAATAGTTATCGTTGAGAAATCGAAAAGTGACGAATTTATGGATGAGTGTAAAAGAGCAGGATTTGAGTGTAACAATATCGGACAGGTTATAGAGGATAAGAAACTTGTCGTTGACGGACGATTGTTCATGAAGTTTAGAAGATCTTCTCTAGACTATCTGTATGGGGAGCTTCAAACTCTAGATCCTATAATTAACAGACTTGGTTCGGTCTTAAAAAGAATAGAGAGCTATCCGAGTATCGTGAAACTTATCCCAGAAGTTGGTTTGAACATGGTTTATGGGCCAGAAAAAATCTTAGAAATAGGAGAAATTGCTGGTTTAAGTGGGAGAGTGGTAAAGAGTTTAGGAAGACCTAAAGTGTGCGGTAAAGTTATTTATGGCGGTTCTAAGCATCTATCTACTGTGGTTTATGAAGCTCATAAAGTAGATAAGAACATACGTGCGGGTGTGAATATTGCTGGTAATGAGATAACGTATAGAGCGTTGGTGAAACTTGGTATCAAAGTTAAGAAGATTGAAGGCTATATTTCCTCACGTTGTCCCATTGCGGATTTCATCAAGGAAAATAGAGAGATTTACGAAGCGTACTACCATGTTGGTAGTCATGGCATTGAGCCGATGATAGTTTTGCTTGGTAATAATCCTGAGAAGCTGTTAAAAATTCTAGTTGATGTGGCTAAGTATGTTGACAAAAAGAATAGTTGATACCTTTAATAATTTTGTTGAATATTATGAGAAATGGTATGAGGAACCTTTGGGCAGATATGTCGTTCAAACTGAAACATTAGCGTTATTGCATCTCTTACCTAAGAAAGGCATAGGTATAGAAGTTGGATGTGGCACGGGGGTGTTCGCCAAAGAGATCATGAAGAGAACGGATGTTGAAAATGTTATATGTCTTGACCCAGCATTCTATATGCTGAGAAGGGCGCAAAGGAAAGGTTTAGATTGTGTAAATGCTATCATTACACCTTCTCCTATTCGAGAAAATTCTATCGACTTCGCGTTTATGATAACTGTACTAGAGTTTTTAGTGGATCCATTACGAGATCTGCTGAGCATTAGAAATCTTTTGAAAGAGGAGAGGCCATTTGTCTTAATGTTTATTAATAAGGAGAGTATTTGGGGAAGACTTTACCAAGAATTAGCTATGAAAGGCGAACCCATTCTCAGTCTTGCTAAATTTTATTCGCTGGAAGATGTTTTATCCCTCCTTAAAAATGCTGGGTATATAGTAACAGAGTTAATAGGTATCCTAGATTTTCCTCCGGATAAGGTACCTGACGTTGAACCCTATATCATTGAGAAGAACGTTAGAGAGTGTGGAGCTATATTCGTTAAAGCTTTCCCATTAATAGTGACAAGATAGAATAGGTGCTGTCAACTTAAGCTTTTTAGCGTGGTTCCCTAGATACATGCTATGAGCCGAGAAGCCTTTATGCTTAGAGAGCGGGGTCAATTGAAGTAGTGTTTTACATAATATATCTTTCAAGCTTGTGCCTTAGATGGACTTCTAGGGCGTTGGAGGCTTTAGGCTTTGCTAGGAGCCATGAGGTAATAAGTGCATAGGCTTGCCAGTAAGGCAGAGGACCTGATATTGGATGAAAAAGCGGACACTGCGATAGCAAATTTAACAGCCGTGAATGTTGCTGGCGGACAGATATGGCTCTGGATTACCATAGAGCCTGAGCACAGGGCTGTTCTAGCGGTAATGCTAACAGAGGCGAGGAATGTCTTAATAGCTTACAGCCTGTTCACATGCTTGCGTCATCGGGGAGTAAGGCATACAATTACTGGCGATGTGTCATGGTATAGGATTGTAGCCGGCTGGACAAGGCTTAGGCACAGCGTCGTGCACAGCTATGTTGAGCATTTCATCAAAGCGGTGAAGGATAGGCT
>Ga0209410_1000448_pt1 | contig 18991 bp, 19 predicted proteins | sample Mar14436cmmetaG_FD_184135 | JGI IMG/M metagenome (GOLD analysis project Ga0209410, IMG submission 184135) | Marine hydrothermal vent microbial communities from Guaymas Basin, Gulf of California to study Microbial Dark Matter (Phase II) - Marker... ... | reverse complement strand
ACATATTAAAAATTTTTTCACTTGATATATTTGAAAATGCAGTCACAGCGATAATAGGACCTAGTGGATGTGGAAAAACTACTTTATTAAGAGTTATTAATAGATTACATGAAACAGTTCCTGGTGCCAGAGTCGACGGTAATGTATATATAGACGGTATCAATATATATTCTGACGAGGTTAATCCGGTCGAAGTTCGGCGTAGGGTGGGGATGATTTTCCAATATCCCATTGTCTTTCCTCATTTATCAATTTATAAAAATGTAGCCATAGGATTAATTTTAAATGGATATAAGGATAAGGAATTTGTTAGGAAACGGGTTATCAATAGCTTAAAGGAGGTTGGTCTATGGAATGAGGTTAAAGATAGATTAGATGATCGGGCTACTGAATTAAGCGGTGGTCAAAAACAGAGGCTGGCCATTGCACGGGCAATAGCTCTTAGACCTGAAATCTTATTAATGGATGAACCTACATCATCTCTTGATCCAAGTTCTACAGCTAGGATAGAATCTTTAATCATAAGGCTTAAAGAGAATTATACCATTGTCTTAGTTACTCATCTTATACAACAGGCAGCCAGGGTAGCGGACTATATAGCTTTTTTATATGATGGTAGGTTGATTGAATATGGACCAGCTGATGAAATATTGAAAAGGCCTAAGAAAAATCTTACTGAAAGATATCTCGTAAGAGAGCTTTAATTATTATGGAGGGGTTTATTATATGCCAAAAAGGTTGATACATAAAGGGTTAAAAGATTTATCCAAGATGATTTTGGAGATGAGTTTATATAGCTATGCATCTTTTGAAAAAGCAGTAGATGCCATTAGAAGAGGGCGTGATATTAGGGGAGATTTAATTGCGAGGAGTTATCAGCTCATGATGAAGAGGGAGGAGATAAATTCACTTGCTATAGAATTAATCGCTAGATACCAACCATTAGCATCAGATTTGAGATATTTGAAAGCTATCATGGATGTTGCATATAACCTCCTAAGAATAGGTAGATACTCGGCTGATATATCTATCTCAGTTTCAGATTATCTAATTAATAATGAAAAGTGTAACTCATCGGTTATAAATAGTTTAATAGAAAAGGTCGGAGAAATGTTTCAGCTAACTTTAGACATAATAGAACATCCGGATGCGGATAAGGCGGAACGGATATATTTTCTGGATGAGGCTGTAGATGACGAATATAGAAGAATTTTAGAGAAAATTCTGGATATCAATGATGCCAAATGTGGATTGGCTCTCGCCTTGATAGCTAGGTATCTTGAGAGGCTTGGTGATCATTGTTACTATATCGCGGATAGTATTTATTACTATCTAAATGGGTATAGACTTATTAAAAAATGGTAAAGATATTAGCTACTTTAACATCTATACTAGATGAAGGCTATCTTTAAGTTAAGTTCCATACTCAAAAATAGGGATTCCAGATGAAGTTCTATCAGTGAACCAGTCAAAAGTGAAAATTACTATCGATACAAACCTACTTTAATTTCTTAGTAGATAGAATGTAGGGATATTAGGAACTAAGTATTAATTTCTAGTATTAAAGAGGGTCATCCTTATTAAGATCATATATCCCATACAAATGAATAACCTGCACAGGTAATTTACTATATGTTTATGTTAAGATTTATGAATTATTTAATAATTTTTCTTACTCTGGAAATTATTACTAGATATTGAAACAAAGTATTAAATAGAGGGAGGTCATAGAACAGGAGCCGATAATTATTTACCGCAAAATTTAGGGTCAGAGACTCTATCTATAATCATCTATTCATCTGACCGTTGTCTCATCATCCCATGATATTTTTAGTCTTCTTTATATAAAACTATTTTATCTCTATACCTTGATAGAATACTCCTAATTCTGTCTATATTATCTAGATTTTCATCTGTTAATGGAGGTCTTACAAATCTTTTTATTGGTGTATTGAATGATTCTAATGTTAATTTAATTGCCCCTGATACCGATTTAGATATATCATAGATTCTCTTGATGTCTAATATTATATTGTAAAGTTCATTGGCCTTGGCTAATTCCCCGTTAAACAGTGCCTCAATCATCTTCTTATGTAAGTTCGGGGTTATATGGGCTAATGCAGATACGGCTCCATCCCCACCTATTAAAATTAATGGGAGGATATACTCATCGATACCGGAATATACATTAAAGTCTTTCTTAATAGGTTTAACTAGCTGGATGATCTTCCTAAAATAGATCATACTATCTACTGTAGCCTTTAACCCAACTAGATCATCATACTCCATTACAAGCTCTTTAATGAGCTCTGGCGGTATATCTATACCCGTATATTGGGGTATAGTATATAATATCAAAGGTATTTCTATCCTATCGAGTATCATTCTAAAATATCTTTTAACGCCGTCTAAGTTTCCCTTATAGTAATATGGAGGAGTCGATATTAAGCTGTCAACTCCTAGATCTTTAAATCTTAGTGCTAAGTCAACTGCTTCATATAGAGATGTGGAACTTATTCCAGCTATCACCTTAATATTTGTCGGCGTATATTCTCTAACAACTTCCACGATCTTGATCTTCTCACTATTTGTTAAACTAGGAAATTCCCCTGTAGTAGATACGGGAAATATAGCATCTACATTATTCTTAACCAAATACTCGACTAACCATTTTAATGCATCAATATCTAAGCTTAGATCCTCTTTAAATGGTGTTATTAAAGGTACTATTAGCCCATATAATCTCTTACTCATCAAAAGTTAATATATTTACTTCCATGAATATTAAATAGTTAAGGTGGTTAATAGTGATTATAAGCTACCTGATTAAAGACATATTATGATTACATTAATTGGTTTTCATAATACTTGTAGCATAACCATTATTAAACTTCTTAATTAATAGTTATAATGAAGCGGTCCTCTTCTTAGCCATACTTAATGCCAAAATATTTATTATCAATCTATAAATTACTGAGATAAATAATATCAGTGTTGATATTATAGCTATCGTTGCCCCTACTGGCCAATCAAGAATATAACTTATCGCTAAACCAAGTAATGCAGATGAGATCCCTAAAGTAGGAGAGATTATTTGTTGTAAATTAGCTCTTCTGGATATTTGGAACGCTGATGCTACAGGATTATAAAGTAATGAAAACACTAAAAAACCACCAGTTATCTTTAAAGTTAATGCGATCACTATGCTCACAAATACTAAGATAACTATCGTGTGAAGATGAACGTCTATACCTTCCGCTTCAGCTAACTTCTTATCGAATAATATTGAATCTATTTGTGGCTTAAATGCAAAGACATAATAAATAAATAATATTAGTAATGTGATAAAAATGGCGATCTTTTGGAGAGTGACCGCTAATACGCTTCCCCATAATATTGTAGCCACTGAAGAGGTTGCTAAGACTGTTGTATTTGATATATAAATCATAAATATAGCTAATGCGTTAAAGAACGCGAAAAAAGCCATCGATATTAACTCTCTGGCATGCTCAGTCTTACTCATTAAAAATCCCATTACTATGGCGTATGTAGTTGCAAATAACATAGCTGAGTATATCATATCTACACCAAAAACCATACCTACCGCAGCTCCAGCTAATGCTGCATGCGCAATGCTGAAACTTAACGTGGTTACCCCGAATCTTTGAACATAGTATCCTAACATGCCACATGAGCCTCCCCCTAATATAGCTGCAATTATAGCTATTCCGAACATCGCTAATTACATATATTTAACTTCTACTATTTTTCCCTTTCTCATCTTTATTATTTCATCTGCGATACTTTTAACCGGGTTTAGGTCATGGCTAACAAGTAATGCAGTAGCTCTATTTAAATTCACGTACTTTCTAACTACATCAGCAACGATCTCTCTAGAATCTCTATCAAGGCTTGAGAAAGGTTCATCGAGAAATAATATCTTAGGTTCTCTAACCAATGCACGAGCTATAAAAATCTTCTGCTGTTCTCCGCCACTTAAAGTACCTATTGGGCTATCAAGTAAATCATCTATATTCAATAATTTAATAGTTGGTGATAATTTAGATGTGTAATCTAATGTAGATACATCAAATAGTTGCTTTTTAGCAGCTAGACCTAATTTTATGATATGGCGTGCAGTATAAGTTTCAAATGGAGGTCTCATGAAATCTTGAGGGACATAGCTGCATAATTTTCTTACATTAATAACTTTTCTACTTCTAGTATCAATTCCTAGTAATGAAACTCTTCCTTTGAAAGGCTTTAGTAACCCTAAACACGTCTCTATAAGGGTAGTTTTACCAGCTCCGTTCGGTCCCGTTATAACGATCAGCTTACCCTCTTTAAAAGATAGATTAATATTCTCTATAGCCGGTTTGCCGATTCCTGAATATGCAACTGATACGTTATCTAATCGTATAACTTCTCTTTGAACAGTTTGCATATATCCTCACTTTCAATTATTTCAGCTGTTCTCTCTAATCCGTACTTTTCATACAACTCATCGATTAATTTAGGGACATCAGTTCTTAACTTAAACTCGACTCTCTTATTATTCCTTCTATCGATAAATAAATATGTAGTCTCCTCTAATGAAGAGTCCTTAATTTCTATACTAAGTTTCCCGAGTGTACATCCAGATACCGCTTGTATACCGTCAATAGCACATGTATATGGCGTTTTTAATGGCGTTTTAACTATACAATACAGGTCATGCTCGCTTTCCGGCTTCAAGATTTCTTTAGCCCTTTTTCCAGCTTTATATCCTAGTACTAACCATGGCCCCTTATGTCCATGCAATTTAGCAGCCTCTTCGATTGATAATCCGAACATCACAAAATTCACGCTTTACGGAGTCTTATTACCAATATTGCTGTAGTTATGATAAATATCACAGCTACTGCTATTGAAATAATAGCTATTGACCTCCATAATGATATCTCATTCTTTAAAGGTATAACTTCTTCAGCTAACTTAGCATGTTTTAAGCCTTGCGACAATAGATATGCATTATATTTCATCATCTCAGTTACGTTAGCAGTACCGACCATTACTCCTGGAAAGTTTGTAAGCGCTACTTCTACAGCGCCTACTTCATTAGCGACTTTTTTCCCAAAGTCTGTGCCACTCTGAATATTATCGATAACCAATATAGCGTGCTCACTAGTCCCATTCTTTATTATAGACTCATACTCCTTCGCTGAGACCAATTCTGGAGGTTTGTATGTAGCGACTATCTTAAAACCTAAGAACTTAATAAAACTTTTCTGCCATAACATACATATAACAGGCGTATCTTTAAATCCATTTTCATCAGCGAATTTTAAAAGCCAACTTTTGGTATTATCTATAGCATTTAGACATTTATTTAATCTATCACTTAAGTCTAACCCTAAGTAATCTTTAAGTGCGCTTGCTACAGCAGTATATCTGCTTTTAAGTTCGTCCGGCGTATTCCACCCTCCTTTGATATATACTATAGAGGCTTTAGTGCCAGACGCCTCTTTAAGGCTTTTAACCCACGGCTCAAATCCGTGAGCTATTATGAGCTTTGCTTCTTTAAAGGCATCGACATCACTCGGTTTTACATCATAATGGGCTGGACAGACCGCAGGACTCGCTATAACCTCGGTTATAACTCTATCTCCAGCTAAATCCTTAACTATACTCTCTAAGACGCTCGTTGTACATACTACAATTGGTTTTTCATTAGAAGCGTAAGCTTTAGTCGCTATAGTCGAGAATAGAACAGGAAAGATTATAACTGTTAGTAAGATTAATAATATAGCATATTTTTTCAAGAGTGTCACCAAAAAATAAAAAAGTAACAAATTTATTTAAATGTTGTACGATTGTGCAGTATGTAATTTATTTCATTAATATACTAATAATTTGCATGGTGTCTATATGTTTATTATGTAATATCATATGCGATTTTTGTTAATTATTTAAACTTATATTTAAAAAATACCATATATCCAATTCATAAATGTGAGAATAAACCGAACTTATCGTTATGAATTAAGGCCTAATAAAAGATGAAGTAATATATATTGCTAGATAGACACTTGTACTGTTTAACACAGCGTAACGTAATAGATTCCGATTATATCCTAGTTATAAATATTTAAGAGTTACCATGTACCTATTAAAAATCTATTTATAATTGATAATCTCAAATGTTAAACTATATTCGTAAATTAAAGATCCTAGTTCATTTTAAACTGGTTGTAAATCTATTCTTTCCATATCTCTATTAACTGAGTGAATGGATCCTCATACGGATATAAACCTCGGCTATCAATTATACGAGACTTCGTTTCTTCACTTGATGCTATCCTAAGAGCTAAAACGCCATTTATACCAAGACTAAACAAATATTTAGGATAGAACAATGAGGAAGGTCCATACATTATACGTAATCTAGCTGATGTACATAATTTGAGTACATTCGTTAAAGTTTCATTAGGTATCGACATACCCGTTATGAGAACTATATTACTATAACTGAGAACCTTCTCTGGATCATTATATACATCTACACGAGGTTTTAATCCGCTTAATGTGTATACTTTAAAAAACTCCTCATTTATAAGCTCTACGCATGAAAACCTCTTAACTTTATTTATAATGAATGGGAACGCCCAATAAACGTATCCAATCGCTGTGACTATATCATCTGGGTTAACAATGTGTTGAAGGACCATCCCTATTCTATTACCGAACAGATATCCGCCGACTCTATGCTTTTTCACACGGAAACCCTCTTTTTTAAGCCCCTCATCATCAAGCAATCTATAGGATATTGCATTAAGTGTAGATATAGTTAATGCATTGAAGAGCATCTGCATATCGGTATCGCTAACAGAGATCTCAGCAATCTCCTTAACTATCTGATAAGCATCTTCTCCTAACTTAATATATGAGAAGAGCTCCGAAACCAGTTCTTCTTTTAAAGATGCAAACATACCTTTAAATATCGATGCTGAGATCCCACATCCTACATAATCATCCTTAAAACGTACATAAGTTATCATCCATGGATGAAATCTTGATAAAATAACATCATCCAAATATGCATTAATACGTAGTTTTCGTTTAACATCGTAAAGGGTATTAAGAATGATCTTTCTAAGTATTTCATTCCTCATGTATTCTCATATTATAAAGAAATTATAATAAAACTTTAGATTAGTCATATGCATGATTAGACAAGTATTTATTTTTTAATAATGACTCTTGATTATCTAGATTCTAAAAGGTTATAGCTCTTTTTATTTAAAACTATTAAGAAATACTTTACTCAGTATTTTATCACCTAAGCATCAACTAATAAATTAGAAGAGTGAAACTTTAATTGTTTATAATATAAGAGTTGGAGATAGAGATCATAAGATATTTCTTTTTATTCTGAATTAGTTATAATTAAATATTAAATGGTTATAGACATAAAGGGTTTATCATTATATAAAAAAATAGGTGGTTTTCTGGGTGCTAAGACATATAAGATTATAGATGATTTTACACTATCAATAAAAGATATCACGTCGACAACACTATATGGAGACAAATATAGCGGTAAATATCATATCGCAAGAATGATCATAAAGCTCATAAAACCTTCTAAAGGTGAAGTAATATATAATGGCATAGACATTCTCAAACTTCCTAATAAGGACCTCAATAAGGTTAGAAGGAAGATTAACTTGATATTTAAAGACCCTATTGGAATGTTTAATAACAGGATGAATATTTTTGAAAATATTAAATGGATATGTGAAATGGTGGGTGTGAGAGATTTTAAATGGATTTTCACAGACTTGCTGAGTAAATTTAATATAGGACTAGATAAATTAGATCTATACCCTATGCAGGTAACTATATTTGAGAGATTGTTAATATCCATAGCAAGAAGTATGGCGCTGGAGCCAGAGTTGCTCATCTTAGAGAACCCCACCTTATTAATAGAATGGAACAAGAGACAAGACCTGGTAAAATTTATTGAGTACATCAAAAGAGAGTATAATATATCTCTATTGATCTTTACCAGTGATTTAGGACTCCTTAAATCATATGGTGATATGATAGGAATCCTTCATATGGGAAGGTTAATTGAATATGGAGTAAGAGAAGAAGTTATAAAAAAACCTTTACATCCTTATGTGAAGTGGCTTTTAAGTGTAGATCAACGCATAATGGACATTGAGGATATCGTAGAATATTCTGATGATATCGCAGTAAAATATATTGATGGTTGTAGATACAAAAATTGCATATTTAGAGATAAAACATGTGAAAATGCCATAGATACCATCTATAGAGATAATAGATCAGTCAAATGCGTACTCTATAAATAATCTTGTAAATTTATTTTCAATCTTTTTACAGTGATTTACAACTAGACTATGCGATATAAAGTATACTTATAGAAGTAAAATTCTTTATTTAGCTCTCTCTATAAAAATTATATAGCGATGATGATCCATTGTAGATATGATTTAAGATGATTTCGACGGGCAGGCTGAGCAACATTTAAGGCGGATTACCTACTCTATTATTCTACAGATTAGATATGGAGAAATATGTTGTAGTTGCTGAGAAGCCTAGTGTCGCTAGAAACCTACGTAGATTCTTCGAGTATATCGATGTAGACGCTATTGTATCATCTACTAGAGGCCATGTAATGAATATAGATTTCCCAAAGGAGCTTGAATGGGGGAATGTGGATCCATCTAGACTTTTCGAGAGTGTCGATAAGATTACATTTATTGTTAGAGACCGTAGGGTTTTCAGAGAGCTTGTTAACCTCTTTAAAAGGAATTTGAATAGGGTTCTCGTTATAGCTACTGACAATGACTCGGAGGGTGAGTTGATAGGTTATGAGATACTTAAAATATATCGGGATGCAACGGGTAAAGACGGTAGATATTATAGAATGAGGTTTAATAGCCTGGATTTTAGGGAGTTGAAGAGGAGCTGGTTAAATAAGGAGGTGGGATTAAGCTGGAACCTAGTTAACAAAGCATTATTTAGAGCGTATTTCGATTTAGTTACTGGCGCCGCATTTACTAGATTATTTACTGAGGAGGCTAGGAAATTCAAGAGAGTTCGTCTAATTTCATGGGGGAGCTGCCAGACTCCAACATTATATTTTGTCGTTGATAGGGAGAGGGCTAGGAAGAGTTTTAAGAGGGAGAAATATTGGTATATAGACGTCTTATTTGAGTATAATGGTAAGATGTTCCATGCTAAAACTATAAACTTTAAAGATGGTAGATATGCTAAGGAGCTTTATAAAATCATCTCAGGATCTAAGTATGGGGTTGTATCTAATTACCATGCTGAAAAATTCGTGGATAAAAGGCCGCTACCTCTAATGACTGACTATATGCTTAGAGATCTAACTAAGATAACTGGTAAGGGTTCAGCGTATATACTTAATGTCGCTGAAGAGCTATACAGCAGGGGATACATATCTTATCCGAGGACGGAGACCGACAAGTATCCAAAGGATTTCGATTTTAATTACCCTCTACAAGCTGTATTAAAATCATTTTTATCCGACTCTATCGCCTTATACATTAGACCTACTCCAAATCCCCGTCAAGGTAGGCATGATGATAAAGCTCATCCACCTATATATCCTATTAAGCCGTATCCCGGTGAAGATTCGATATATCGTGTTGTATGGGAGTATATAGCTAGAAGGTATGTTGCGAATGTATATTCTGAAGATGCATTTGGATTTAGACAGAAGATCGAGATACTGGTGGAGGATATTCCAATATATGCTAATGGCTTCTATTATGGGAAGTATGGCTTCTACAAAGTTTATAATTATTTTATGCCTAAGGAGTCTCCCTTACCTAGATTGTCTGTGGGGGATAAGCTTTTGATTAAGGAGGTTGATTTAAAGATAGGCTATACAAAACCGCCTGATAGACTGAGTGAGGCCGATCTACTTCTACTTATGGAGAAGAATGGGATAGGGACAGACGCTACACGAGCATTATATCCACGGTTAATTATAGATAGGAACTATGCAGCTAAGCAGAGAGGTAGGTTTATCCCTACTATATTGGGGATGAAGTTTATCGAGGCTCTAGAGGGGATTGATAAAAGACTTGTAACGCCCGATACGAGGCGGTATGTAGAGGATTTGATGAATAAAGTTGGGGAGGGTAAAGTATCTCTCGACGAGGCTCTAAATATATCTCTCAATGAATATAAAAAATTATTTATCGAGGCTCTTCACAAGAAGGATGTAATTACCCAGCATTTATATGAGGGGCTATCTAATGAGTCTTAAACTAAGGCTTTAAAAAGAACTTGCCCCTAGATCCTCCACTCCTCAATACGTTGAATGCCTCTATACCCGTAGTTAGACTGATCTCGTTACCTACAGCCTTAACTAGCTTCTTAGACCCTAATTCCAGCGCTAACTTAACATTTTCCTTAGTAGATGATAGGACTCCAGTAATCATATTCTCTCTTAAAATAATTAGGCCGAGTGGAAGCTGAGCATTCTTCACATTTACATTTCCGATAACTAAAACCTTACCACCCCATTTAGCACTTCTTAAACTTTGTATAAAGGTTGGTTCCCCAACTAGCTCGAGAACTAGATCAACCCCACCATATTCTCTCTTCACGATCTTCGAAAACTCCTTCTCACCTATGATAATGTGATCAGGTTTTGCATTATCTTCTATGAACTTAGCCTTCTCCTCCTTAGATGTATATGCAATGACTTCGCCGCCTAAAGCCCTAGCCACCTGAATCGCATGTACGCCTACTCCGCCGCTGGCGCCTGTAACTAAAACTTTCATACCCTCTTTAATACCACCCAAGTCCTTTAAAGCATGGATAAGCATCCCTATTACACATGATGAGATCGATGCATAGTTCCAATCCACCTTAGGCTCCATCTTTATAAGCGAGTTCTTATGGACTAAAATATATTCTGAAAAGGATCCGTCGAGTTCTTCACCATACCATTTCCTATTAATACATAGATTCTCCATCCTATTCCTACAATACTCACAGTCTCCACAAGGGATATAGGATAAACTAACTATCTCATCGCCCTTCTTAAACTCAACTATATTCTCACCTACCTCCTCAACTATCCCTGCAAACTCATGCCCTAAGACTAGAGGCGTTTTAGCCCTAGGGAAGAACCCGTCTATAGTCAAAATATCTCTATAACAGACAGCGGTTCTCATGACCTTAACTAGGATCCAGTCATCTTTAACACTGGGTACTTCAATATCCTTTAAAACAGGAGTCTTACCTATCTCCTCTAATACAATAGCTTTCATAAAATTATATGATATTACATCACCGATTTTAAGGTTGGATATAAAAGTATAATAATTTAAATCTATGTCCAATATATTGTAATATGGGCGATGACTAGGGCTCGATATACTGAACTATGATGATTGGCTTCTATAAGGAGCCCTAAAATATCTATAGAGAATCATCACTACAGTGGAATCCTAATTAAATATCCAATATATTCCTTATTAATGTGAAAAAAGATGAGTTATAAGGAATTATGGTTAAAATATTCTAAGCTGGAGGAGAAATATGCTGAAAACCTTGAGAGGCTGAGTAATGAGATTGAGAATCTCGTTGTTAAAGCTATTCTTAATGCGGTTGCGAAGGATTCATATAAGCACTCACTTATATTCAAATCTCTCTCCGTGATGGAGGAGGGTTATAAAAAGCTTATAGAGGAGTCTGAGTTTGGGAAGATCGGCGGTGAGATTGATGATCACATTAAAACTGAGGAGGATATGATTAAAAGAGTAGAGTCATTAATTCCTGAGATAAAGGATAGGGCTATGAAGTTCCTATTAGAAGCTATTCTAAAGGATGAAGTCCTCCATCATTCTCTATTGATCAGGATTAAGGAGATGATTATAAAGAGGGAGGTTTTCAGTGAGTCCACGTTATGGGATATGGTCTGGAAGGATGCTGTCTTCCGTGGAACACCGGGAGGCTAGTAAAGAATATCTTCAATAGTAGATAGTATGTCTAAATCCCTCTGATCCAGTCTCCACCCCATACTATTTATAATCTCTGTAAGATGTTCTTCATTTTCAGTCTTAGGTATCGCGATGACTCTTGTATGTGAAATTAAGTAATTTAACGCTATTTGAATCGGAGATTTATTGTATTTCTCTCCTACCTGTTTTAATATCTCATTATGTGCTACTAATCCCCCCTCTAAAGGCGTGTATGCATGGATAGATATCTTATTTCGGATGCAATAATCAAGTAGTCCCTCCCTCTCAACCCTCTTATCTAATATACTATATTTAACTTGATTAACTACGATATCATGTTTAGATAGATTCTCGATCGCTATATCTAATTCACTAACTGTAAAATTACTTACCCCAATATATCTTGTATATCCCCTGGTTATAAGGTACTCGAGGTTCCTTATTTGATTAACTAAATTTAATGAGGGTTCACTCCAATGGATCAAGATTAAATCGACATATTTAATACCTAGTCTTTTAAGGGAGTTTTCAGCAGCTTTCACGGCCGAATACTTATCACTTAAACTATATGGAGCTAATTTCGTTGTGATAAATATATTATCTCTTCCAAAAGCCTTTACAACTCTACCTACAAACTCCTCGGCCCTCCCACTATCATAGATTTCGGCTGTATCTACATTATCAATTCCACTCTCAAATGCATGTAGAAACGTTTTATATGCTGTGTCATAATCCTTAATTCTCCATGTCCCTAATCCAATTGCTGACACAAATTCTCCAGTATTCCCAATTTCCTTTTTATCTCTATAGTCTATATACATTATGAATAAGAGAATTCGCTTAATATTTTAAATAGAATCCTGATATATGTAGGGCTTCATATAGTTTAATTATGTATGAGACGGTTATACATTATGCAACATGGTAAAGCATATCCTAAGGAGGTAGACCCTGATAGAAAGCTTACGGAAGAAGGTATTAGAGAGACTCAGGCCATAGCCAGATTCCTAGCCTCTAAGCACGTAAAAATCAGTAAAATATTCCATAGTGGCAAGACAAGGGCTCGGATGACCGCCGAGATCATCGGAGAGATTCTTAATGTTAAGGATATTTATGAGGCTGAAGGATTATCGCCTTTAGACGACCCGAATATTTGGGCGAGGAAGGTTGGCGAGTTCGATGAGGATATTATGCTCGTCGGCCACCTACCGCATCTATCTAAACTCGTCACTGTATTACTTAATGTAGATCGTGAGGCTGTAAAGATAAGGTATTCCGGCATATTATGCCTTCTAGATGAAGATGGTAGGTGGATAATTGAGTGGTATGTGACTCCAGATCTGATTTAAGATGGTGGTTAAGATGGTTGACCCGCTTTTAATGATTCCAGGCCCGTCAAACCCATATCCCGAGGCTGTTAAAGAGGCTAATAGCAGATTTATACCCCATTATGGAGAAGAGTTCCTTAAACTATATTGGGAGACTGTAAATAAATTAAAAAGGTTATTTGGGACAAAGTCGGATGTATACCTGTATCCCGGCCAAGCGACTTCAGTAGTAGAGATGATATTAAATAGTATATTAGATAAAGGTGACTACATTATATTCATTGGAAGGGGATTTTTTGTAGATAGGTTTAGAAGAATCGCTGAATTATATGGTGGTAAACCCGTTAATATTGCTTCAGAGAGAATCGGCTCGAGAATTAATGTTAGTGAACTGGAGTATATATTGAAGTCGATAGCTCCAAAGGCTGTTTTTCTAGTACATAGCGAGACGTCTACTGGGTTACTTGAGGATATTGACTCGATATCGTCTGTGATTCTAGACAACACGTTCTTTATAGTTGATGCCGTGTCTATTTTCGGAGCTATCGAATATAAATCTGATGAATGGAGGATAGATGCATGTATTGGCTATTCATCGAAGGCTCTAGGAGCATTACCCGGAGTTACGCCATTTATGCTTAGTGAAAAACTGACTAACTATATATTGGATAGAAAATCCCATAAGGGGTTTTTAAATGATTTAAAGACTTGGATCGAGTATAAAGATCTTTGGAAGCATCACCCCTATCCAGTCTCACTTTCATCACCGATCATACTATCAATTAAAGGGGCTGTAGATAGGATCCTCGATGAAGGGATTAAAAATATAGAATATAGACATCGCAAAATCTCTAAACTATCGATTGAGTATGCTTCCTCAATAGGTATCGAGAAGCTTCCCGAAGACGGTTTTGAATCTCCCACTGTAACAGTTGGTTTATTAAATAATAACTATGATGCAAGGCATATAGCTGAGGAGCTTCTTAAGAATTATAATATAATGATATCTACAACATGGCTAATAGGGTTAAATGGATTAAGGATAGGGCATATGGGGTATAATGCTAGGGAGGATTATATAGAAAAAACATATAGAGGGATCGAAGAGATAATTAAGTCATATAAGTAGTCATCTGCCATATAATCCCATTATCGAGCCATATGCTAATATATGTCCACGAGCCTCTTTCAATATATCTAGAGACTTGACTTTACTCTCCTTAGACGGTAATAGAGTATCTAGGGCAAATACGACAAATATATATCTATGAGGTTTTCCAGGCGGAGGACACGGTCCTCCATAACCCAGTCTACCGAAGTCGTTTACAGTCTCAACACCTAATGAACTTACTTTGCCTCCGCCCGACTCACCCTCATCCAAAGTACTTATGTGGGTAGGTATATTATAGATTACCCAATGTATAAAATATCCAATAGGTGCGTCTGGATCGTATACTAGGATCATTATGGATTCTGTGTTAGCCGGAATATTCTCCCAGTGTAATGACGGCGATATATCCTGGCCATCACATGTATATTTCATAGGTATATAGCCCCCATCTTTAAAACTTCCACTCGATACGGAAATAGATTTTTCGACACCATCCATTAAACTTTCTATAACATCCTTAGCACTCTCCCTCCTAAATAAAATCATTTGATAAACCACCCCAATTATAATTACAATTATAATTATAGCTGAAATCAAATAATATACTCTCTTCACAATTAGAATCTATTATAATAATCTATAATAAACTCTCTTCAGCCTCTATAAACAAATCCAGAATTTCCCCTCCCAATGAATATACCTTAGTCTCATCTTCTCTGGAGAGGCATCTAGAGAACCTACCTCGCCAAGGCAGAATGTACTTCTCAAAAATATATTTTACAATATTATAATCTAGTTTATAGTTGTAATAACCATATAAGATAGCTTCATATAATTCAATCAATAGTGATATGTGGTCAGGTAGATCTTTAAATTCCTTATCAACAAATAGGCCTAGGGAATTAAGGGTCTTCATAATATCATACTGTATTTTAATCACGTCTGAATCAGTATAGATATGTAGATATGGTGGGCATAATGTTTTCGGGAAGTTAGTTATGAATAATGAGGTATATGTACTTATCAAAAGCTCCCTATCAATAGAGTCTATCATCATTCTGAGCTCATTCATTAGCCTAAGCAACTCTTCATATAGGTTTAAATCCCTGATTCTATGATTCAACTCGTTAATTATATTATGGATGTTTGATATCTGTGTATTATCTGGGTATAGGAACAGGTTTTTTACGGCTCTACATACTAGAATCCGTTCATATATATGCTTATTCATCGGCAATCTCTATAATGGTTAATCAATTCGATATTTAAATATTATCGAAGAATGCCTCAAGTATATGTGGAATGTGTCTGGCATGTCCTACTGGAGCAACGTATCAGAGATCGGATGGTATCGTGGTTGTAGACGAGAAAAATATATCGGATGTAGATATTGTAAATATGCCTGCCCATATAACGCGAGGTTCTGTGACGCATTTAATAGAATGGCTAAATGTACGTTCACAGTAACATAAGCCTATGATTACTGCGATGTTTAGAAGGGTGTCGATACTGAAGGAGTTCGCTAAGGAGCATCACCCATTATTCTATGAGAAGATTAAGAAATCCGAATCCTAATAACTTTTTATAATCCTCTTGAAGCCACTATAATAGCCTGCTCTATAGTCTTTCTCATCTCTCCACTCAAGTCGGGTATATCTATCTTCATAAATCCTCTAACTATAATTTCCTTCGCCTCGTCCTCATTAAACCCCTTAGACATTAGATATAGAATCTGTTCCTCCGCTATCCTACCTATCGAGGCTTCATGAGTAAGTCTAATATTATTATGCTTAGCAATTAATTCTGGAATCGTCACTATCTCCGAGTCATTCGATAGGAGTAAGCCATCGCATTCTATGTGTCCTGACGATCCTTCTGCAGAGCCGACGATTTTACTTCTAGATACTACCCTACTTCCATCCTTCGCAATAACTCTGGATAATATCTCCGCCTTTGTATTCCTCTTATTTAAATATGCTGTTCCACCTATATCTACATCCTCCATCCCCCTGGCGACTATGATACTAGATAAATATGCAGTGGCTCCATCACCATCCAAATATACCACCGGATTCATCTGGAGGGTTTTCGACGGTGAAAAAGTTATATAATAATCTATGTATTCAGCTTCATTACCTAGGTATACTGCCGTCCTAGGTCTTACATGCTGTAACTGGCTCCATCCATGTACCATCACATATGTTAAGTTAGCATTATCCATAAGATAGATCTCGGTCACACCGGCATGTATACTCGCTACCTCCTTTAATATTGTACAGCCTGTAGTGACATTTAAACTACTGTTTCTTCCCACTATAATAATATTGTGTGGAGCTTGAATAATCTGATTCTTACTTAATAATAAGCATGTTTGAATAGGTCTGTCAACTTGAACATCATCTTCAACAACTATAATATACCCGCCCTCACCATATAACTCGGCTGCTGCAGTATATTTATCCTCATCTACATTTATCAATCTCCAGAAATATTTCTCGATTAAGTCGGGTCTTTCCTTGAAGGCCTCTTCAAGGCTATATAACTCTACACCCTTCATCTTAGAGTACATCTTCCTGATATAATTATCTACCTGGATATACTTCATAGTCCTAAGTCTATAGTCTATACCTAGTTTCTCAACCCTCTCTCTAACACCCTCGATATCGACCTCACTAACCCTCTCTCCCCTACCTACAAAATTACTTATATCTATATCAACACCGTATTTAGCCGGTTTATTTAGGGCTTTTCTTGCTCTCTCCCTATACCTTTCCCGAATTAAATTTATATTCATCTTAATCAAGTAATTAAAATAAATATACTACTTAAATTTATTGATGATGTACGATGAATAGAGTTTCAGAGTACACTGAGGAGAAGTATAGGGGCGAGGGTGATATAGTTATTAAATTGGTTGACGTATATAAGGGTTATAATATTCATGATGGAAAGATATTCTGGGCTTTAAGAGGGGTTAACTTAGAGATTGAGAGAAATGCATTAATAGCTATAATGGGTCCATCCGGTCATGGTAAAACAACACTACTAAATATGATTGGATTACTGGATAGGCCTACAAAGGGTAAGGTGTATATCGATGGGATAGATACATCACTATTGAATGATAAGGAGATCTCTCTTATAAGGAACAGAAAGATTGGATTTGTATTCCAGCAGTTCAACTTGATTAATAGGATGAGTGTACTTGAAAATATTGAGTTACCTTTGATGGTTAGGAAGGTTCCTCGGAATATAAGGATTAAGAAAGTGATTGAAGCTGTGAAGAGGGTTGGTGGAGACACGTCGTGGCTTTATAAGAGGCCTAATCAATTAAGTGGTGGTGAGCAGCAGAGGGTGGCTATAGCAAGGGCGATTGTAGGGGATCCGGAGATAATCCTTGCAGATGAACCTACAGGCAATCTAGATACAGCCTCGTCTAAGATAGTTATAGATACGATATTAAAGCTTCACAAAATAGGGAAAACTGTAATTATAGTTACACATGCTTTGGAGATAGCATCATGTACAAATAAAATTCTCTTAATTAGGGATGGGCGTATAGTCGGTGAAAAGCCTCCGGAGTATGAAAGATGTGTATTAAATGTATAGGTGGTTATTATGAAGGCCGATTATCTCATTCTTCTAATAATATTGTCTGGTATTTTAACTCCATTCCTAAACTATACCACAGCGTATTCATATCCGGATGATTTTAGGCTGGTCGATACCTACTGGGGTTCCATTGAAAACCCTAGAAGAGCTTATCCTGGAAGTTCAAATATCCTCCTATATATCGAGATAGTCAATAACCATAATTACACTCTACAGAGTGTATCAGGTGAATTGGGGCTTCCAACTGGATTTACGGATGTGAATGGGAATAATATCACCGTCTCAACAGGATATGTTCGGGAAGACGATGGTATAAGAAGGAGTATAGAGCCGGGAGAGTCATTCATACTCACATATACAATCTCAATTAATTACACCGTCTCACCAGGAATATATTATGCGACCCTAAATCTAACATATACATATCTAAATGGATCTAATCTTATGGAAGGATCTTATATAATTGATGATGTTCCATTAATAATTTCTCAATATCCCTCATTTAATATCGTTATTAAGAGAGTATATTGGATAGCTGGGGAAGAATACATTAATGCAACTCCAGGTAGCCGTGGATTAACTCTCTATATAGAGATTTATAATAATTCAACTGAGTCGATCGACTCACTAGATGCATATCTAAAGCTATCCTACCCATTTACACCCTCTAAAGTATCTTCCTCAGCTACTAATATCAATGCTAGGGAGACCGTGTCTCTGGCATTTAATGATATTGGTATAGACTCTAGGGCTTATCCAGGGGCGTATACCGTATCACTAAAGTTGGAATATAGGTTCAGAGGCTATGGAGACGCTACTAAGGAGTATGATGAAACACGTAATATCATCGTTAGAATAGGTGATCCTCTTGAGGCGGGTGTCGTAGTTGTTAGAACCATGTGGGATAATGATATGAAGGCATATCC
>Ga0209410_1000447_pt1 | contig 19028 bp, 15 predicted proteins | sample Mar14436cmmetaG_FD_184135 | JGI IMG/M metagenome (GOLD analysis project Ga0209410, IMG submission 184135) | Marine hydrothermal vent microbial communities from Guaymas Basin, Gulf of California to study Microbial Dark Matter (Phase II) - Marker... ... | reverse complement strand
GACCCCTAAGGAAGCCCTGAGGACCCTCATGACCTCCTCGACCCCCTTGGCGGGGGTCCTGCCGTCCGGGATCGCCAGGACCAGTGGGAGGTCCCTCCGTTCTATGTAGGAGGAGAAGGCGTCCCCGAGCGAGTCGGCTACGGTCTGGGAGACCAACACGACGCCGACGTCCCCCTCCTCGAGGAGCCTCTCTACCTCCCTTCTGGCCTCCTCTGGGTCCTCCACCACCGTCCCGCCTGCCCCCATGAGCCTGAAGGTCCCAACGAAGAACTCGTCCCCGACCGCCCAAAGCTTCATAGCTTTCCAAGTATCATTATGGCTACTATGAGCCCGTATATGGCTATCCCCTCCGCAAGGCCCACATATATGAGCGACCTGCCCATAAGCTCCGGTCTTTCCGCCACCGCCCCCATGGCCGCGGCCCCCACCGCCGAGACCGCTATCCCGGCACCTATGGAAGAGCCGAGGACCGCCAAGGCAGCAGCTATAAAGCCCAAACCTTGGGCCTTGGCCGGGACCGCACCGGGCTCCTGTGCGTGGGAGGGGCTGTGTAGGAGGATCACGACCCCCACGGCCGAAAGCACCAGAGCCAGAAGCCCCAATCCCATAAGGACCTTCCTCGATGCCCCTATAATCCTTGCGAGCCTCATCTCTCCTCCTTTATCGTAACCTCAAGGGTCTGAAAGGTCTTCCCTGCTCAAGGAAGAACTTCGAGAAGAACTCGTAGTACGTGAGCCTCATGCACTGTATCGTCACTATGAGCCCCTCCAGCCCGACCACGAGCAGGTTCCCCTCGACGATGGTCGAGATTTCGGCCTCCCTCGGGAGCATGTCCGCTATAGTAAACACCGACGACATAAGGGCGGCGTGGGTGAGCCCGAAGGCCGCTATTCGCACGTAGGATATGGTGTTGGCGAAGTACCCCATCACCACCTCGACCGGCCCCATGAGGACCTCCACGACATCCCTCCTGGCCCATATGCTCCCTAAGATCATGAGCAGGAGTGGAAGCCCGAGGACCAGGGCCGCCGGGACGAGAGGCACCTCTCCCGAACGAATTACGAGGGCCAACCCTCCCCAGTAGAAGGCCCCGCTCAGGGCCCCCCACCGTCCGAAGAGGGCTTCCGATGGCTCCCTCCTCAGGGCCTGGAGCACGTTCAGGAGCACCCCGAGGGACAGCACCACCACGCCGAAACCCACCGAAAGCTCCATGAAGCGGATCGTATCCTCCGAGGGTCTGAACCAGAGGGGCTCGAACTCCAACCCGAAAGCGCTTCCGAAGAGGAGCCCGAAGATGACGGAAGCCCCTCCCATGTAGAGCAGGAACTCTCCTATGTTTCCCAACTTCCTCCTGAACTTCCTATGGAACGCCAGAAACGCTCCCGCAAGGGCGAGGAGGGCGCCGTGCCCCACGTCCCCGAACATGGCCCCGAACATGACGGGAAACACGACCGCCAATATGGGGGTGGGGTCCAACCCGCCGTAGAGGGGGAGCCCGTAGGTCGCCACCAAACTTTCGAACGCCCTAAGGAACCTCGGGTTAGAGAACTTCGAGGGCGCATCCTCCTCCTTCCCCACCTCTTCGACGGGACTGTATTCAGCGTAGAACCTTCCTCCTGTAAGCCTCTCCACCTCCTTGCAGACCTCGGGACATTCCCCCAAGGGGACGAACCCGGAAATTTCTGCGACCTCCTCGGTCCCGGAGAACCTCTCCATCTCCCTCAGAAGCCTCAAGTTTGCCCTTACGGCCTCCTCCCAGAAGCACAGCCTCTCCCCCCATTCCTCCCTCAGATGCTCCACCTCCTCCGCTACATCCGCAAGTTCCTCCCTTATCCTCCACCTTTCAAGCTCGAGTTCCTCGGAGGTGATCCCCTTCCTCAGCTCCACAGGAGCGAACCTGAGGCCGGAAAGGGCATCGGATGTTCCCCTCTGCCCTACCAGGACCACCACCGCCTCGTCCCTCCCGACCGGTTTCACGTCCCAAGCGCAGGTAAGGTCCCCTACGTAGTCCTCGATCCCGTCCGCCTGAGCCCTGGGAAGCCTGCCGACCGCCACGTCCACGTACCTCGGCTCCTCCGAAAGCTCCAGGTTCAGCTCCTCCAGAAGCTCGTAGGCCCTCACCTGATAGATGAGGTCCTCCTCCCTCTTGGAAAGCTCTTCCCTCTTAGCCTCCACCTCCCCTATCCTTTCCTCGAGCTCGGAAACCTTCCCCTCGGCCTCCGAGATCAGCCCCTCGGGGTCCAGGGGCACATCTTGGGGCCTGAGTGGCCGATGCCCTATCCCGAGCTTGGAGCGAAGGGACTCTATCCTCCTCAGAAGTCCCTCGAGCTCCTCCGAAAGTTCGGGGTCGGGCCCGTGCCCAGGACCCTCCGACTCCGGATGGAGCACCTCCCTCCGGGCCAGCTCCCCGGTCGTCCTAAGGACGTCCTCCCTGAGGAGGAGGAGCCTGAGGTACGCCATCCTTTCGGTCCGAAACATGTCTAAACTATGAAAGATGCCGTCCTCTCCTCCGGAAGGCCGAGGGCAGCCCCCTCGAAGGCCGCCACTATCCCCTTGACCTCCCTCTCAAGGAGGAAGAACTGGGCCAGGAGTGGCCCTATATTGAAGGGATTTCCCCTGAAGGCCTCCTCGCACTCCGAGTAGAAGGTCCTCCAGAGCGCCCTTTCGACCTCCTCTAAAGGCTCCGAAACGACGATCGTCCTTCCTAAGAGGGAGCCCGAAAGCATCTTCGAAGCTTCCCCAAGCTCGTCGGGCGACTCCAGGAAAGGTCCGACGGGGAGGACCCTCCCCGCACCGACCAGGTACCTTAGGGCCTCCCTGGCACCTAAGCCCCTCACGAACCTGAGGCGGAGGAAGGCGATCGTGTCCTGAACTGCCCCGTACCGGCCGAGGAGCCTGCGACACCAGGCTCCGTCCTCCCCGCCCAGCGAGCCTCCGAGCTCCCAAAGATAAAGGAAATACGCCCTGTCCAACGCTGCGAAAAGGGCGAGGACGTCCCGTTCGGACTCCAGCTCCCTCACCGCCTCCCCATATTCTCTCTCTAAGAATGTTCCCTTCAATATGTTACCGAGAGAGGGAAGGTCCCTCACATCCTCCAACGCTTCCCTCCTGAAAAGGCCGTACCTTCCAGTGTTCAGGAGCCTCGGGGACGTCCCCGCAAAGATTGCGGATATGACAGAATGTACGTTGTACAGGTCCAAGCGGAACACGAGGGCCCTCAGGAATTCCCTCAGGTCCCCCTTAGTGAAACGGACGAGCCCCTCCCAGAGCCTCGCCATCCCCTCGAAAAGCCCCCTCTCCAACTCCGGAAGGGAGGCATCCCCCAACCTCTCCGGATATCCGGCTCGGGCGAGGGCGGACCTCAGGGCGGACGGGTCCAAGAGGAATCCCCTGATAGCTTGAGGTGCGAGCCTCCTGGACCTCATCCCCCTGAGCCTGGCGTTTACGGCAGCGTACTTCAGGACCTTCATCGCTCCCCTAAGAGCTCGCCCAGGACCCAGGAGACCACATCTTCCTTCCTCTTCCGGAACAGCCTCCTGAGCCTCGATATCTCCTCCTCTGCCTCCCTTAAGGTCTCCTCCCTGTGGGCCCTGGCCCTCGCCTCGGCCTCCTCCATGGCCCTCCTTCCGAGCTCCTCCCCCCGCCTCCTCGCCTCCTCCAAAATTGAAGAGGCCTCGGAGCGGGCCTCCTCCCCTATGCGCCTGGCCTCCTCCTCGGCCTCCGAAAGTATCCTCCTTGCCCCTTCCTCCGCCTCCAGTATAACCTTCAGGGGGTTCATCTTGACCTCCTCACCTCCCACACCACGAGGTACACCACGGCGGCTATGAGGAGCACACGGAGCACGACCCATATCCAAAGGAGCAACCATCCCAGGGATTCCATAAGGGGCCTCCCCTTATGACATCCCAATTTAAAGTGAAGCTTTCTGGTTGTCAAGTAACTCTTGATATCCCCTGCGTGCGACGTTATATTGAGCTGGACGATATAGGTAACCTCAGCAAGGAGGGAACATGCTTCAGGCCACGATGGTGGAACCGGGAAGGATAGTCTTCCAGGATGTCCCCAAGCCCGAGCCCGGGAGGGGACAGGTCGTGATAGAGGTAAAAGCTTGTGGGGTGTGTGGTTCGGACGTCCACGTGTGGCGGGGGGAGCATCCCTTCACATCCTACCCCATAATCCAGGGGCACGAGTTCTCGGGGGTGGTGGAGTCGGTGGGGGAAGGAGTCGAGGGGATAACGCCGGGGGACAAGGTTACGGTCGAGCCATCGATAGTCTGCGGGAGGTGTTATCCCTGTAGACACGGAAGGTACAACATATGCTATAACTTAAAGGTCATGGGGTTCCAGACCGACGGATGCCACAGGGAGTTCTTCGCGGTCCCGGCCGACAGGGTCGTGCCCGTGCCGGAGGACATGTCCTTCGAGGCTGCCGCCATGGTGGAGCCCTCGGCGGTAGCCCTGCACGCAGTGGGCAGGGCGGACATGCACGAGGGGGCTAAGGTGGTGGTCTTGGGGGCTGGACCCATAGGGATCCTCACCATGCAGGCCGCCAAGGCCCTCGGCGCTTCCGAAGTTATGATAACGGATATAGTGGACTTTAAACTCGAGGTGGCCCGGAGGCTCGGGGCGGACCACGTGGTGAACGCCCGGAGGGAGGACGTGGTGGGGGCGATAGAGGAAACCTTCGGCGAGGACAGGGCTGACCTGATGTTCGAGTGCGTGGGGGCCGAGGAGACCTTAGAGACGGCCGTACAAGGTGCGAGGAAGGGCTCGAGGATAGTCGTGGTGGGGGTTATAGGAGGAAGGCCGGGGGTGTCCATAGGCCTCCTTCAGGACAGGGAGCTCGAGATGGTGGGGAGCCTGATGTACATGAGGCACGACTTCCTGAAGGCGGTGGAGCTGATAAGCTCGGGGAAGCTCACCCCCACAGAACTAATAACTTCGAGGTACAAGTTCCAAGACCTCCCCGATGCATACAGGGAGGCCGCCGAAAGGGGTGAGAGGAACCTTAAGGTGATGGTCGAGTTCTGATGCCGACGAGGGGACGTCCTTTGAAGCGGGAACTTGGACCTTTAGGGATATTCTGCATAGCTGCCGGCGCTATGATAAGCTCAGGCCTGTTCGTGCTTCCGAGCGTGCTCTACGACCAGGTCGGACCTGGGATGGTCCTGGCCTACCTTCTGGCCGGGTTGCTCATGCTTCCGGCGGTGCTCGCCAAGGCCGAGCTCGCCACGGCCATGCCCAAGGCAGGGGGGACCTACTTCTACATAGAGAGGAGCTTGGGGGCCTTAGCCGGCACGTTCGGAGGCCTGGCGAACTGGCTGTCCTTAGGGCTCAAGAGCGCCTTCGCCCTGGTCGGCATGGGGGCGGTGGCCCAGCTCCTATCGCCCGACCTCCCCCTCAAGCTTGTGGCTGCAGGAGCATGTCTGGCGTTAACTTCGGTGAACCTACTGGGAGTCAAGGAGGCCGAGAGGCTCCAGATATGGCTCGTGCTGGGACTTTTGGGGGTGCTCGTTGGATACGTGGTCCTCGGAGGACGGCACGTGCAGGAGGCCAACTTCCTCCCGTTCCTCCCCCACGGCTCCGGGGCCCTCTTGGCCGCCACAGGGATGGTCTTCATCTCCTACGGAGGCCTCACAAAGGTAGCCGGGGTGGCAGAGGAGGCCAGGAACCCAGGCAGAAACATCCCCTTGGGTATGTTCTCGGCGTTCCTGTCGGTCACCGTCCTCTACGTGCTCTCTGTGGGGATCACGGTGGGGGTCCTCCCCCCGGAGGAACTCAAGAGCTCCCTCATGCCCATGGCGTTGGGGGCTAAGAGGGTCCTCGGGAAGGTCGGGGAGGTCGCCATGGCCTCGGCCGCCTTAGCGGCGTTCGTGACCACCGCAAACGCTGGGATACTTTCTGCCTCCCGCTCCCCCATGGCCATGAGCAGGGATGGGCTCCTGCCCGGGCTCTTCGGGAGGACGGGCAGGTCAGGTGTGCCTTCCTGGGCCGTCCTGACCACGGGGGGGTTCATGGCCTCGGCCGTGCTCTTCCTGGACCTCGAGGACCTCGTCAAGGTCGCCTCCACCATGATGTTGGTCCTGTTCGCCTTCGTGAACCTTTCCCTCATAATCATGAGGGAGAGCAAGCTTCAGAGCTACCGCCCCAAGTTCAGGGTGCCCCTCTACCCCTACCTGCCTGCCTTCGGCATAGTCTCCTACGGATTTCTGATAGCCGAGATGGGAGCCGTATCCTTGGAGCTAACCGGAGCCTTCTTCGCCTCTGTCCTGGTGTGGTACGTGGCCTACGTCCGGCCGAACGCAAGGAGGAGGTCCGCCCTTGTACACCTGGTGGGGAGGATAACGGACAGAAATTTGGGGGACGGGACCTTGGAGGAGGAGCTTTTGGAGGTGCTGAGGGAGAGGGACGAGGTCACAGAGGACAGGTTCGACAGGCTCATCCGCTCCTGCAGGGTGTTGGATCTGGACGGTCCCCTCTCGGCCGAAGAATGCTTCAGGAAGGTCGCAAAGGAGCTTTCCGAGGACCTGGAGATGGGGGAGGATGAGATCTTCAGGAGGCTGATGGAAAGGGAAAAGGCCTCCACGACCGTGGTGCAGCCGGGCCTCGCCATCCCCCATGTGGTCGTAGAAGGCGAGGGGAAGTTCGTCGTGCTCCCCGTGAGGTGCAGGGGAGGAGCGAAGTTCGGCGAGGGACCGCCGGTGAAGGTGCTGTTCGTCTTAGCCGGGACCAGGGACGAGAGGACGTTCCACCTTCAGGCGCTCATGGCGATAGCTCAGATCGTGCAGAGCGAGGGATTTCTGAGGTCGTGGGAGGAAGCGAGAGGTCCGGAGGAACTTAAACGGCTCATACTTCTGGCCGAGCGAAGAAGACTCTAACCGGAGGGCGCTATGAAGCGGATCTTCCTCATAGACGGTTCTGCCTTGGCCTATCGTTCGTACTTCGCCTTCGCGAAGAACCCCCTCATAAACTCCAAGGGGGAGGACACGAGCACACCTTACGGCTTTGTGAACTCCCTGTTCAAGCTCTTCAGGGAGTACGAGCCAGAATACATGGTCGTGGTGTTCGACACCGGAAGGCCCACCTTCAGACACGAGAAGTTTCCGGAGTACAAGGCCACGCGCCAGAAGATGCCCGAACACATGGCAGCGTCCCTTCCGAGGATATACCAGATATTGGACGCCATGAACGTACCTGTACTGGAGGTCGAAGGTTTCGAGGCCGACGACGTCATAGGAACCCTGGCGAAGAGAGCAGCGGATGAAGGCTTCGAGGTCATCATAGTTGCGGGCGACAAGGACTTCTTCCAGCTCGTCGGGCCCAAGGTCAAGGTCCTCAGGCCCACGAGGGCAGGCAAAGAGGAAAGGCTGGAACTGGTGGACGAGGAAGGGGTGAAGGAGAGGCTCGGCGTCCCGCCCGATAGGGTGAGGGACCTTCTGGCCCTCACAGGGGACGCTTCCGACAACGTCCCGGGCGTGCCGGGGGTCGGGGAGAAGACGGCCCTGGCCTTGGTCAGGGCGTACGGGGACCTGGACTCCGTGCTCGCACACTCCGGAGTTGTTGCGAGGGAAAGGGTCAGGGAGAACCTCAAGAAGTTCGCCGACCAGGCCAGGCTCTCCAAGGAGCTCGTGACCATAAGGACCGACGTTCCCATAGAGGAGGCGCTCGGAAGGCCCGTATCCCTCGAGGAGTTCAGGTTCAGGGGGTTCAACAGGCCAGCCCTCCAGGAGATATTCAAGGAGCTCGAGTTCCAGAGGTTCCTGAGGGAGATAACCGTCGAAGAGGCGGTCCAGGAGGTGAGCACGAAGGTCGTGGAGGAGGGCGAGCTCGAGGAGATAGCCCGTAGGGCCAGGGACCAGGGCTTCCTCTCTGTGGACCTCGAGACCACGAGCACGGACCCAATGAGGGCCGAGGTCGTGGGGGTGTCCCTGAGCCTCTCGCCCGGGGAGGCTTTCTACGTCCCCGTGGGGCACATCCTCGGACCTAACGTCCCCTGGGAGAAGGTGAGGAAGGTACTGGGCCCTGTGTTGGAGGACGAGGGGGTACAGAAGTACGGGCAGAACGTGAAGTACGACATAATAGTCCTCTCCAGGCACGGTGTAAAGCCCAAGGGCTTTTCGTTCGACACCATGATAGCTTCCTACCTCCTGAACCCCTCGGGCCGCCAGCACAACCTCGAGGTCCTGAGCCTCACCTACCTCGGCAGGAAGATGGTCCCGATATCAGAGCTTATAGGCTCGGGCAAGAAGCAGAGGAGCTTCGCCGAGGTCCCTGTGGAGCAGGCGGCCAGGTACTCTGGCGAGGATGCGGAGGTGGTCCTGAGGCTCAAGGAGGTCCTGGAGGGGGAGCTCGAGGCCAAGGCCCTCATGCCCCTCTTCAGGGAGGTCGAGATGCCCCTCGTGGAGGTCCTCGTGGACATGGAGATGCACGGGGTGAAGGTGGACGGGAACTACCTCCGCACCATGTCGCTCCAGGTCGAGGCGGAACTCAGGAGGCTCGAGGAGGAGATATACAGGATGGCAGGGGAGAGGTTCAACATAAACTCCACCCAACAACTCGGGTACATACTCTTCGAGAAGCTCAAGCTCCCGGTGGTTCGCAGGACCAAGACGGGGTATTCGACCGACGTCTCGGTCTTAGAGGTCCTGGCAGGTGAACACGAGCTTCCACGCAAGGTTTTGGACTACAGGCAACTTGCAAAGCTAAAGTCCACATACATAGATGCCCTCCCCAAGCTCATAAACCCCGAGACCAGCAGGATCCACACTTCCTTCAACCAGACCGTGACCGCCACAGGTAGGCTCTCCTCGAGCGACCCCAACCTCCAGAACATCCCCATCCGCACGGAACTTGGAAGGAGGATACGTCAGGCCTTCGTCGCACCGGACGAGAAACACCTGTTGTTGGACGTGGACTACTCCCAGATAGAGCTCAGGATCCTGGCCCACCTCTCCGAGGACGAGAACCTCATAAGGGTCTTCTTAGAAGGTGAGGACATACACACCCGCACCGCCTGCGCCATGTTCGGGGTTCCTCCGGAGCTTGTGACCTCCGAACTCAGGAGGAGGGCCAAGACCATAAACTTCGGGATAATATACGGTATGAGCCCGTTCGGCCTGGCTGAGCAGCTCGGGATAAGCAGGCACGAGGCAAGGGAACTCATAGACCAGTACTTCAGGCAGTACCCCGGCGTGAAGGCTTACATAGAGCGCACCTTGGAGGAGGCGAGGAGGAAGGGGTACGTCACGACCCTTTTGGGAAGGAGGAGGTACCTTCCCGAGATAAACAGCTCCAACCGCCAGATGAGGGAGTTCGCTGAGAGGACCGCCATAAACACCCCGGTGCAGGGGACTGCAGCCGACCTCATAAAGGTTGCGATGGTGAGGGTCTGGAGGAGGCTCAGGGAGGGGGGGTACAGGACCAAGATGATACTCCAGGTCCACGACGAGCTCGTGTTCGAGGTTCCGAGGGAGGAGCTGGAGGAGGTGAGGGACCTCGTGGTCGAGGAGATGGAGGGGGCCCTGAAGCTCAAGGTCCCGATAAAGGTGGACGTGGGGATAGGCACGAACTGGCTCGAGGCCCACGCCTGAGGGCCGAAGTTATCCCACCTGGGCCAAGGTCCTTAGGAGGTGAGATCGAAGATTTTGACCCGTAGAAGCTTCCTGCAAAGAAGTGTAGGGGCCCTTGCGGCCCTGATCACTGGGGGAGTATCGGAGGTGCTCCTCAGAACGCTGGGACTTCGAGGGACATGGGGGGCGCCGTCCGTCACGGAGGTTCCCCTCAAGGAGGTCATGTTCTACCGGAAGCTGGAGGGGAACTGGATACAGTGTGAGACATGTTTCAGGATGTGTACAGTGCCTCCCGGGGGACGGGGCTTCTGTCGGGTGCGGGAGAACAGGGAAGGGAGGTATTACTCTCTGGTCTACGCCAGGCCCTCGGCGGTGCACATAGACCCCATTGAGAAGGAGCCCCAATACCACATGCTCCCTGGGACCGAGATACTCTGTTTCGGCACCGTGGGTTGTAACTTCAGATGTCGGCATTGCCACAACTGGCACCTCTCCCAGGCGAGCCCTGGAGATTTAGAAACTTACGATATCCCTCCTGAAAGGGCGGTCGAGATAGCCCTAAAGAAGAACATCCCCACACTTTCCTTCACCTACAACGAACCTACGGCGTTCTACGAATATGTCTACGACGTAGCGGTGCTGGCCAAGAGCAAGGGGCTGAGGATACTTTGGCATTCCAACGGCTCCATGAACCCTGAGCCCCTCAAGAGGCTCCTGCGATATACCGATGCCGTGACCATAGACCTGAAGGGATTCACCGAGAAGGCTTACGACAATTCATCTGCGGAACTCGAACCCGTACTGAGGACCCTGAAAATCGTAAGGCAGGAGGGGAAGTGGCTCGAGGTCGTAAACTTGGTCATACCTACGATAAACGACGATCCATCGGACATAAGGAGGATGTGCGAGTGGATCAAGGAGAACCTCGGCGAGGATACCCCGCTACACTTCTCCCGCTTCTTCCCGAACTATCGGTTGACCCACCTCCCCCCGACGCCGATAAGGACTTTGGAGAAGGCCCACGAGATAGCCTCAGACGTGGGCCTTCACTACGTTACCATAGGAAACGTCCCCGGCCACAAGTACAACTCGACGTTCTGTCCCAGGTGCGGGAAGAGGGTGATATATAGGGTGCACTTCCAGGTCTTAGAGAACAACTTACGAAACGGCAGATGCAAGTTCTGCGGGTACAGCATCCCGGGCATCTGGGAATGACGCTCGCCATATGGGTTATGGGCTTCAGCGGGATCGTGGCCCAGGTGCTCCTCCTCCGGGAGCTGTTGATCGTATTTTCCGGCAACGAGCTGTCCATAGGGATCGTACTTGCCAACTGGCTCGTCCTCGAGGCCGCTGGCTCCTTCCTGCTCGGGAAGAAGATAGAAAGTTTAAGGAGGAAGCTCGAGGCCTACGTGCTCGTCCAGACGATGTTTTCCTTCGCCCTGCCCTTGGCCGTATACGGGGTCCGGAGCTTAAGGGGGGCCATAGGTGTCGTCTCCGGAGAGGGGTTCGGGCTTCCGGTCATCTTCCTTTCTTCCTTCCTCTTACTCCTCCCCGTAAGCCTCCCCCACGGGGCTCTTTTCACCTTCGGCTGTCGGCTATATGCTGAAGTACACGGAAGGCCCTCCTCCTGGGCGGTGGGCAAGGTCTACCTATACGAGACCCTGGGGACCATCGTGGGCGGGACCGTCTTCGTGTACCTCATGCTCCCCTACCTCCATTCCGTCCGGATAGCCCTCATCGTCTCCCTGTTGAACCTAGCGGTCTGCCTGGTACTTCTGAAGCCATTCCGGCAGAGGAGGATACTGGCAGGGACTTCGGCAGCTGCCTCGGTGGCCGTCGCATTCCTACTCCTCGGCAGGGGGGCAGATCAGGTCCACAGGCTCTCGGTAGAGCGCCAGTGGCAGGGCCAGAAGGTGGTCTACTACGGAAATTCCATCTACGGGAACGTCGTTGTAGTGGAAGACGAAGGCCAGTACACCTTCTTCTCCAACGGCATCCCCGTCGTGGCAGCACCGGTCCCGGACATAGCCTTCGTGGAGGAATTCGTCCACATCCCCATGCTCTCCCATCCGGAGCCGGAGGAGGTCCTGATCCTGAGCGGGGGTGTCGGAGGTGTCATCCGTGAGGTCCTGAAACATCCGACGGTAAAGAGGATAGACTACGCCGAACTGGACCCCATGTTGTTGGAAGTACTTCGAAGGTTCGCCGACCCGTCCGAGCTGGACGACCCCAGGGTCCACGTACACAACACGGACGGGAGGTTGTTCGTCCGGATGTCCCCCCACGAATACGACCTCATCTTCGTCGGCCTTAGAGATCCTTCCAACCTCCAGGTGAACCGGCTGTTCACCGAGGAGTTCTTCCTCTCAGCCGAGGAGAAGCTCGAGCGAGGGGGGATATTGGTCCTCTGCCTTCCGGGCTCCCTGACTTACATAAGCGAAGAGCTGAGGGACCTCAACGCCTGTATCCTCAGGACCCTCGAGGCCGTCTATCCTCACATCCGGATTATACCCGGAGACCTCAACCTCTACCTCGCCTCCTCCTCCCCCGAGGTGAGCCGGATCACTCCCTCCCTGCTCGCCGAAAGGATGAGGGAAAGGTCGCTCGAGGTGAGCCTCCTGACCCCGGGATACCTCCGTTACCGGCTGCACAGGAGGTGGCTTGACTGGTTCTCAGCCTCCTTGAAGGGAGCAAGGGAAGGTAATAACGAGGATTTTGCCCCTTTGGCCGTATTCCGCAGCCTTTGGTATTGGAACGCCATCTTCGCCCCCTCCCTGCGGGGATGGTTCGGAAGGTTGGAGGGGATCGGTCTGGGCCATATCCTTTCTTTCCTCTTAGTCCTCACCTTCGCCCTCGCCTTCCTTCTCCGCCTCGGAAGGTCCTCGGGGGTGCCCTTTGCAGTTGCCAGCACAGGATTTGCAGGCATGCTCTACGATCTGATATTGGTCTTCGCCTTCCAGGTCCTGTACGGCCACGTCTTCCACCAGATAGGAATCTTGATAACCGCCCTTATGTCCGGGATGGCCGCAGGAAGCCTGTTCATGGCATCCTTCTCGGAGAGGGTCCGGAGGGACCTCCTGTGCTTCGCCGAGATAGAGCTGGCGATGATCGTATTCTCCATCTCCCTCCCCGGAACCTTCCTGCTGCTCCGATCGAATCCGGAGGGCGCCCTCATCCGGTGGATCTTTCCTGTCCTTTCGTTCATCTCCGGATTTCCGGTCGGAGCGCAGTTCCCCCTGGCGGCCAGGATATGTCTGAAATCCTCGCCCAAGCTCGGCACCACCGCAGGGATGCTCTACGCTTGCGACCTTATGGGAGGCTGGGTCGGGGGGCTCGTCGGAGGGGTGTTCCTGCTGCCGGTGCTGGGATTGACGAAGACCTGTTGGACCTTGGCCGCCTTGAAGCTCTCAAGCCTCGTCGTGTTCCTTGCCTCCTCGTGGAATATGGTATGAGCCCGTTCGGCCTGGCTGGACAGCAGAGGAAGCGAGACCTCGCTCCCTCCTCTCTCACCTCGCACAAAGGACATAAACGCCAGCAACAATAGGACAGTGGCACCAAATACAAGCAAGACTACATCGGGCAAAACCTTATGCTTACAGCTCGATCCGATCCTTTATATGTTTTACAAATTGCTCCGGCTTCTCCACTCCCAACAGTATCGGTGTTCCCTTGGATTTGATACACACTATCGGTCCAGAGGTATTCCCGACGAAAAGTAGTGCCTTTGGGTAACCTGCAAGTTTGAACCACCCTATCTTGTAGCCAGGTTCACCGATGCCAAATGTCCTCAGCTTGATCTTGTAATCGCCTCTCAGTTGTGTCAATGAAACTTCATCTATTTCCTCGAACCGGATCTCCCTCTGATAAAGTCCCCATTTCACGACAACCTTATCGGGCTCTACCTTGCAGTGCATCGTCCTTGCCGCATAGATGTCGTGGATGGAAAATAGGGGAATTGCCAAAAGGGCCGTGCCTACTACGAACATCACAACCCAATGCACGGCAGGTGGAAGCCCCTCTGCCGCACCTATAAGCCTTCTTTCGATAAAGAAGAAGACGATGAGAAAAGAGACGATCAGCACTGCGTCAAGGACGATCGGGAATTTCCCCACTGGAATACGATACATCGCACACCTCCTCGACTTTCACGTGATCTCCTTGTACCTACAGTAAAGGTTCACAAAGATCGTCCCTAAGACGACCAATACGATGAACGGCACAAATGTCTTATGCGGACCAAACCTATATACTAAAAAAGGGGTTGAACATAGATAGATTCCGAGCACGATCAGGAAGGGACCTGTAACCCTTGCCAGGGCTTCCTCATCTTTTACCCTTGACTCATCATATCCGGCAAGTAGAAATAGCAAGTTTGTCTTCTTCTTCATGCCTAAGAAGTAACCAAGAGCAATTAAAGCCAGACCTGCCAGACCTAAAATGCCGAAGACAACGATCATGCCGACAGACATCGCTTCCTCTAACCTGCAACTAATCTCTAATCGTGGGAATCGCTCCTTGGCCTTTGGAATTATATACAAAGCATTTTTAGAAATCAATACCAAAGGCCATCGTCCCAAAAAGTCCTTCCGCCCCCTCGGGCACTCTTCAAGAATTCCTGCTGTAAGCTCCGGGACTCGTTAAACCCACCTCTAAGGCTATCTCAGTGGAACGACCCTGCTTCAGATGGTACCCCCTTTCCAGTTAGAATTCCTCCACAGCCCTCCTGAGGTCCTCGAGGGCCATCACATACTCCCTCCTGTCTGAGAAGTACTCCCTTTGGGTCGAGTGGAAGTCCTCCCTCCTCCTCAGGAGGTCCTCGTAGGTTATGTACCTCGCCCATTCGTACTCTATCAGGGCCTCGAATATCTCCAGCCTCTCCTTAGTTATCTCCACCCTCTCCCTCTGTATGTCGAGCCTCTCCTTGGCGTCCAAAACCTTGAAGAAGTCCTCCCTCACCTCGAGCTCTATCCTGTCTTCGAGCTTCTTCAGCTCGTATTCCAAGCTCTTGAGCTTCGCCCTCTCCTCCTGAAGCACCCCCCAGTTGCGCATGCCTCGGAATATGGGGAAGACAAGTCCGACCCTCACCTCCCAGTCCTCCCTTTCGGTCCCCCTCCCGAGCGGACGCTCGAGGTACATCGTCCCCCTCCACTGTCCCTCCACCTTGGACATCCTGAAGTTGAGGTCGGTCCTTCCCCTCCCGTAGGACGCGCTCGCAGTTATACCGGGGAACCACTCCCAGAGGGCCTGGCGGACGAGCCTCCTCTGTTCCTCCACCTCCTCCCTGAGCTCCGCTATCTCGCTCCTGTTCTCGAGGGCCTTCCTCACCATGGCGTCCAATGAGTCCTCGGGCACCTCCTCCTCGGGTACCTCCCCCACAAGCTCGATCCCATCCGGGGAGGCCCTTCCGAGGAGCCCCATGACCTTCAGGAGTTCGAGCTTCTGGGCCCTGAGGGCCCTTTCGAGCGTGTTTATCCTGAGCCTTTCGTCGAGCACCTCGAGCCTTGCCTCCTTCACATCTATCGGACGGACCTTGCCCGCTTCGAGCCTCTCCTCCATCCTCCTGTGCTTCCTCTCGAACTCCTTCAGAAGCTCCATCCTTTCGGCTATCTCATCCTCGGTCAAGAGCACCGAAAGGAAGGCCTTCCTCACCTGGGAAATTACATCGGCTACGGTCCGCCTGTATGCGAACCTGGCCTTCCTGTACTCCCTTCGGGCCTTAAGCTCGAGGTACGGGGTCCTGCCGAACCTCAGCACCTCCTGGCTCACCCTAAGTACGGCGGACCTATGTGCGGTGTCCTCCGCACCGTAGTAGTTCCCGACGAGGCTTACCTGCGGGAGCCTCTCAGAGCGGTAGTACATGAGGGCCCACTTCTTCTCCCTCACGAGCTGTTCCGCCTTGAGCACGTCCGGGTTGTGCTTGAGAGCGATCTTTATGCTACCTTCCAGGGTAAGCTCCTCCGCTCCCGCCATCTTTAAGATCAAAAGGACTAAGGGCAACATGTCACCTCCTGCTCAGTTTCACGGTGAATATAGCCACGCCCACCACTATCCCCACGAGGAGCATCACGAGCAGGGCGCTCCCCAAGACGTTGGCTTTGCCCTGCACGTTCACCGTCACGTTCTTCTCCTGGGCCTCAACGAGCTTGCCCTCGTGCTCGCACGATGCCCCTACCTTGACTTCGTACTTCCCCACTTCCACGTCCCCGGGGGGTGTGACCTCCACCTTCACCGGGACCTCCTTCTGGGGCTCTATCCTGTCCACCTTCTCGGGTACGACCCTGTACTCCCACTGCGCCGGCGGGTCGACCTCCACCCTCACGTCCTCCAGGACCACGGTTCCGGTGTTCCTGAGCGTGAACTTCATCTCCAGCTTCTGGTCGGGCCTTATCTCGTAGTAGAGGTTCGGGGAAGAAAGCTCGATCTCCCCTACGCCCTTAGGTGTAAGCTCTAAGACCTCGTACCCGAGCTTGAGGGGCTTGAGGTCATCCTCTCTTATCTGCCTTCCACCGAGCTTCCTCCTGAGCCTCCTTAGCTGCTCGGCACCGTATTTGTCCGCAACCACAGCGAAAAAGCTTACAGGCTTGCCTATCTCCTCCTCGGGAAGCTCCCTCGGGACCCAGACCCTAAGCCCCAGGCTCAGCTTCGCCATCCCCTGGGAGAACTTCACCTGCGAAAGTTGCTTTCCCTGATATTCGAACTGGTACCTGTACTTGCTCGGAAGCCCCACCACGTCTAAGGCGAAGGTCTTCTCGTCCTCCGCCATCCTTTCGAGTTCCAGGTCGAACACGACAGAGCTTCCAAGCTCCCCCTCCTGGGCGAATTGAAGCGACATGACCGACACAACGTCCTCCCTCCCGCTCTTCTGTAGGTACACCTTCCTGTCCTCGGCCTTGTTCAGGTACTTCATCCTGACCGTGACCTCCTCTGCATCCCTCTGGAGCCCGAACTCCACTGTAACCTCCTGGCCGTAGGCCAGGGAGGGGATCCTCACCTCGTACGGGTCGCCTATGAGGACACCGTCCTTGAGTATGGAGACGAATATGTTCTCTATCCCGACTAAGGCCCTCACCTCCTGGGGGGAGAGCACGTCCTTGTAGGCTGCGGAGGCTGCCTTCACATCCGAGGTGTTCTTGAGCGTCAGCCTCACCCTCCTCGTGCCGTCCTCAGCCCTGTACTTCTGTGCCCTGATTATGGATATGTGCGTGGCCTCCTCCACGAACCCCAGCACGGTCTGCTCGAGGTTTATCTGGGCCTCCTTGAGGGCCACCTTGGCCCTTTCGTAAGCTTCCCTGGCCGAATTCAGCTCGTCCCCAGTTATTATCCCACGGGCCTTCAGCTCCTTCATCTCCTCGTAGCGCTGTCTTTGTTTTTCGTATTCGCTCTTGGCCTGCTCGAGCACGAGCTCCGCCCTTTCGAGCTGCAGCCTCATGGCCTTTTCACGCTTGGTCATCTCACGGGCGGGAGCGTAGGTCGCCACGAGCATCACGACGATCCCTGAAAGCGTCCAGATCGGCTTCATGGCTCCTCCCTCCTTTTCGGTTGGTTGTTGACAACGTGACCTTCAGGGTTTATCTTGGGACCTTAAGGAGGTCACAGCACGATGTCCTTCGAAAGATGTCCAATATGCGGCGGCGAACTGGTGGAGAAGGAAGTCGAGAAATTGCTCAGGGGCGGAGTCCATGTCGCCGTGGTCAAAGTACGGGCCGAGGTCTGCCTCCGCTGTGGCGAAAGGCTTTACTCCCATGAGACGATCCGGTGGTTCGAGGAGATAAGGGCGAAGCTTGAACGCCAGGAAGTGGACTCCTTCCGACCTCTGGGACGCTCCTTTCAAGTAACTTAAGCCAACCTAAAATACCTCCATATCACACCCGATGTGACGGCCAACGGCGAAGATATGGGATCGGCCACTTCAAGGAACTCCGTCATGTTGCCTCCTCATTCGGACCTGTCGGTGATGAGGGCCTTGCGAAGCTCGACCCTGAGACGGGGACCCCTCCAAAACATGTCGTCATCCCCGTGAACAGGCTCACCTCCAGCTCGAACCTTGCCTTAGGCTTCAGGACCATCCCGTCCACCGGACTTCATCTTTGGCTATGGCCCAAGGCATATTGGCCTCCTTTCACGCCTGTTGACAAGGGGACAAGACGGGCCTATCTTATGTTCGAACTCACATAAAGGAGGAGATATCCCATGTCTTCGATTGCAACAGGATACGAGCATATCGTTATAAAGGACGGCGTACCGACCATAGCCGATACCACGATGAAAGTCGTCGAGCTTGTGGCCGAAAAGATCGCATATGGGTGGAGTCCCGAGGAAATTCACTTTCAACATCCATATCTCACCCTGGGACAGATTTACTCAGCTTTGGCATATTATTGGGACCATATTGAGGAACTGGAAGAAGATATAAAACGCCGTCTGCAGTACATAGACCGATTGCGTAGAGAGGCCGGCCCATCACCTCTGGTGGACCGATTGAAAGCTAAAGGACTCCTTTAATGACCGTCGCCCTCTATATGGATGCTCATATTCCAAGGGCCATAACAGTCGGGTTGCGACTGCGAGGAGTAGATGTCGTCACAGCCCAAGAAGATGATGCAGCGGACTTATCCGATCCTGAGTTACTCGATAGGGCCACAACCTTGGGACGGGTGCTGTTTACCTTCGACGACGACTTATTGGCCGAGGCTAAACGCCGCCAGAGTAAAGGGATACCATTTGCCGGTGTGATCTACGCTCATCCATTGCGAATCTCTATCGGAACATGCATCCATAACTTAGAACTTATCGCTAAGGTAGGAGAACCCGAAGACTTAGCTAACAGAGTAGAGTTCTTGCCCCTTTGATAGCATATAGGCCTACCTCCCCCCACCCGGCGTCACGTCGCTCCTCAGGAAAGAAGCGAAGGTCAGCATGAACAGGACCACGTTGAAGATGGCCAGAAGGGCCACATCCCAGAGGGCCGACCTCAGGGCCTCCGAGGGGGAAGGTTCCCTATCAGTGAACTTCGGGATGTCTTCGAAGTTCACCGGTTTTGAGGAGAAGAGCTCTTGGGAACCGTAAGGATCTACCATATGTTTGCTCTCCTCGTCCGCCATGTCCTGGTCCAGGATGAACTTCAGAAATTCCTCCCTGTACCTCCTCACCTGTCGGAAGAACTCCTTCAGATGGGGAAGCCCGGTCCCAGCCAAGGATTCGCAGGCGTACCTGTAGACTGATGTGGGGGATATCCGGGATATGGTCCTGACGGCCTCCACCTGGGCCACCATATACCGGAAGTACTGGGCGAACATCTCGTCCAATATCCCGACCTTCCTTATGGATACAGGCACGTAGCCCCTCACCGCCTCGGCTAAGGGCTCCACCTTCTCCCAATCCTTAAGCTTGTCTATATACTTCCATATGACACTCTGATATTTCGAGAGCTTCCTGTCCAAAGGCTCGATCCGTGTCTTGG
>Ga0209410_1000440_pt1 | contig 19128 bp, 19 predicted proteins | sample Mar14436cmmetaG_FD_184135 | JGI IMG/M metagenome (GOLD analysis project Ga0209410, IMG submission 184135) | Marine hydrothermal vent microbial communities from Guaymas Basin, Gulf of California to study Microbial Dark Matter (Phase II) - Marker... ... | reverse complement strand
ATCATCTAGTGGTATCCCCTTGATACCTCTAACATCTCTAATAATGCTTGAGAGAGGAATCGGAGATTATTCCATCCATGTCATAGCATATCCTAAGAGAATCAGTAAAAAGAATGTCAAAAGAAAGGCTGAAGATCTGATTTTCTCTGTAGATTTGGAAGGAGAAGAAAAGATGTGGAAGGATAAAAAATCATTGACAGTTGAGGTTAAGGATTACAAGACAAAGAATGCCATCTATAATGCCAAGGTTGAAGTATACAAGGGTTATGGCTATAGAAATAGGGGTGATCTACTTAGAGAGGGGTATACAAATGATAGTGGGCTTGTTAGATTTGATGATATGCCTCTGGATAGTGTAAGACTTTTGATTACAAAAGAGGGTTATGATAATGATACTGAGTATGTCTCTAAAACAGAGACCGAAGAGATAATCTATCTTAAAAAACCATACTGCGGGGATGGGAAATGTAGTGGGATTGAGAACTGTCTAAACTGTCCCGAAGATTGTAAGTGTAGAAGAGGCTATATTTGCGATGATGGAGAGTGTAAAAAGAAATCGGCAGTTTGCGGAAATAGCATGTGCGAAACTGGAGAGAACTGCCTGACCTGCCCAGAGGACTGTAAATGTAGGTACAATTATGTCTGTGTGGATGGGGTATGCAAAAAAGAGGCTTATTCAATAGACCTCCCAGATGTAAAGGGGATGACATGGAATATTACTTATACTCCCAGTTCAGACAAGATCAAAATAAGCTCGGATAGATGCTTCTATCTTGATATATTTGATTCAAGTGGGGAGGAGATAGATCCCTATGATGCAGATGTGGAAACCTGTAGAAACTCTGTGGGGAAGATCTACAATACCACTGGTCCAAATTCGGCCTCGTGGTTCAACTGGGGTGGGTGTGCTAGTACAAAGTATTACGAAGTGGAAAGAGGTACTCATTTGATTCTCAGGGTTCACACAGATAGTTGCCCGAGTTGCGTCTGCTATCATCCGGACTTCAACATCTACGAGGAAATTGATGGTGAATGGGTGAAATACGAGAACAGAAGTAATCTGAGAAATATGTAAGGATTCTGGGTGGGAAAAATTATTATGTTAAAGGTAGTTTGGACAGATTTTTGTGTAAACTATAAGATACTGAGAGAAGATATTTCTGAGATAAATGGATGTTGGTTTACAGATTGTGAATGTCCAAATGCTGCAGGGATGGATCCTGTATAAATGAGATATATATTTTGGTTTCCACCGAAACAAACCGAAAGCCATTTATATATGCTTTGCTTAAGTCTATATTATTTGCAATGAGAATTTTTTATTAGTAGATGAGGTGATTTGAATGAAAGATAAAACTATGGAAAAAATTTTGTGGGTATTTGTACTGATTGTTTGTCTAAATTTTTTGATACAATCTGTGGTGGCAGATGGGATAATAATTCCAGAACCAATACCCGATGTTCCTAGGATACCTCCACTGGCAATAAAATACCATCACGTAAATATCAGCATAGACAACCAGTATGCTGAGACAAAGATCGATCAGGTATTCAAGAATGAATTTAACAGGGATATAGAAGGGACATATATCTTCCCCTTGCCGGAAGAGGCAAGTATCTCCAAATTTTCCATGTTTGTAGATGATGAAGAACTGAAGGGGGAAATTTTAGAAAAGAATAAAGCCAGGCAGATATATGAAGATATTGTCAGAAGGATGAAAGATCCCGCTTTATTGGAGTATGTGGATAGGAATATGTTCAAGGCAAGGGTTTATCCAATACCTGCGAGAGGGGAGAAAAGGATTAAGTTAGAATATTCTGAAGTGATAAAATGTGACTCAGGTATCTGCAGATATGTCTATCCTCTGGAGCCGGAGAGATTCTCATCAAAGCCATTGGAGAGTGTTGTTATTACCGTAAAATTGAAATCAGATCGGCCAATAAAGACTATATATTCTCCAACGCACGAGATTTCCATTAACAGAAGGGATGATTATAACGCTGAGATAAGCTATGAGGAAAATGATCTATTGCCGGAAAAGGATTTTGAATTATACTATACGGTTTCCGAGGAGGATTTCGGAGTGAATTTATTGACCCATAAAAAGAGTGGAGAGGATGGCTTTTTTATGCTCATGGTAGCGCCGAAGTGGGATATTAAAGAAAAAATTATCGCAAAGGATATCGTCTTTGTTATCGACACCTCTGGAAGCATGTCTGGAAAGAAGATTGAACAGGCAAAGAATGCCCTAAAATTCTGTATTAATAATCTGAATGAGAACGATAGATTCGGTATAATTACCTTCGAATCCAACATTGAGAAATTTTCTGATGAATTGGTTTCTGTAAACTCGGAGGAAATCTCCAATGCATTAGATTTCGTGGATAGGATAGAGAGTGGGGGAGGGACAAATATCAATGAGGCTTTATTAGATGCATTAAAGATGATGAATGTTGATGAAAGACCGAATATTATCGTATTCCTAACGGATGGGAAGCCCACTGTTGGTGTTAGCGATGTTGGGAAAATCTTGGAAAATGTAAAGAACGCAAATACAAAGAATACGAGGATATTTGTCTTTGGTGTTGGCTATGATGTGAACACTCATCTTCTGGATAAAATTTCGAGCCAGAATAAGGGCGTTTCAGAGTACGTGAAACCAGAGGAGGATATAGAGGTAAAGGTATCCAATTTCTATACAAAGATAAAAAATCCCGTGTTATCTAACCCTGAGCTAAAATTTGAGAATATTGCGGTAAAGGACATGTATCCTCAAGAGCTTCCAGATCTATTCAAGGGGTCTCAATTGATTATGTTTGGGAGGTATTCTGGAAGTGGGGATTCACCGATAATATTAAGAGGTGAAATTGGAGATAAAGAAAGGATATTCACCTATGAGGTGAATTTTCCGAGAGAAAATTTAAAGAATGATTTTATCCCCAGATTATGGGCAACGAGAAAAATTGGTTATCTCCTGGATGAAATACGCTTGTATGGTGAAGAAAAGGAATTGGTGGATGAGATCATAGAATTGAGTCTGGAGTATGGAATAATGACTCCGTATACTTCATTTCTGGTAGAGGTTGATACGGATTTGGGAAGACCGGTATCTATGGAGAGGGCAAGAAAAGGATTCTTTGATTCTATAACCGAAAATCTTTTATATGCACCAACCGGTGTTGGTGGATACAAGGCATCTACCTCAACCAGGGGTTTAAAAGAATCGAAGGTTGCCGAATCTGGATCAGAGAGGGTTAAATTTGTTGGAACCAAAACCTTCTACTTTAAAGATGATGTCTGGTTAGATAACGATTATTCTAAGGAAAAAGAAACTACAGATATAAAGTATGGTAGTGATACCTATTTCAAACTGCTACAAGATTATCCCGAGGTTGGAAAATATCTCTCCCTTGGAAAAAAGGTTAAATTCTGTTATGCAGATAAATGCTTTAATATTGGCGAAGAGGGTGAGAGCACTACTGTGATTACAATTCCTACCACCACAATACCAAAAACTATAACTACCACCATCCCAACAACTCCTGGGGAAAAACCAGATGTTCTGAGGGACACCCTGCTGATTATGGGCATAATTCTAATAATTTCTTTGGGAATTTTAATCTGGAGCAGGAGGAGATAATGAAAATGAACTCAAAAACAAAAATCATAATTGGAATCTTGATTATTGGGATTATTCTTATTCCCGGGTGTATTGAGGAAAAGATAAATAGAGACCAGTGTACAAAGGATAGTGACTGCGTTCCAGAACAGTGCTGTCATCCAACCTCCTGTGTAAATAAGAGATTTGCTCCAAATTGTAGTGGGATTATGTGTACTATGGTGTGTCAGGGTCCAATAGACTGTGGAGCCGGGAGATGTGTCTGTAAGGACAACAAATGCGTGGTGGAAAGCCTGAGGAGGTAACAAAAAGTTTTATGGAGGTTGGCTCGTATAAAGAATGGAAGACAAAATCGTTCTTGACAGAGAAACGTTCAAGGCATTGGCAGTCGATACCAGAGTAAAGATTCTGAAGATATTGGACGAAAGGCAGCATACCCTGACGGATCTGGCAGAGGAATTGGGTATGGCTCCTTCTACAATAAAGGAACACCTCGACAGACTGGTTTCTGCAGGTTTAATAAAGCAGATTGACAAGGGGAGGAAATGGAAGTATTACAGGCTGACATCGAAGGGAAAACAGATATTGAATCCCTATGAGAAGAAGGTCTGGATCATTTTGGCTACCACCTTAGTGGCATTATTCGTTTCTGTTTATAAATTGTTGTTCAAATTGCAAGGATTAGTTACACCAATTTCATGGGAAATCTCTAAGGCAGCAGAGAAGGCAACTCCATTAGCCAGAGGGACAGAAACGATGGATTATACGACAACGATCCCCTCAGAGATAACAGTAATTGCTACTAAGATCCCTTATACTGAGTTATTTGTAGTAATCCTGTTTGTTCTGATTCTTGGAATCTGTGTGGGATATTTGATTAAGAAAAAGAAGGTAATCTGATATGGAAAGATCATTCATCTTCCCACTTCAGGTGAACTATTTATATTTCAGATTTCATTACATCTTCTATGTCTTGGGCATTCTTTGCTTCTTCAGGTAGTTCTATATTCATGTCTTTGTTGTAATCATAGATATCTATAGTCATTTCTATGTTCAGGGTTTTACCTTTCGTTTCCATTTGCATATCAGCCATGCTTCTTCTAACTAGAAATGTATCCTTTGCTATCCATTCCTTCAATTCCGTGCTCCTGATCATCTCGCCAATCTCGGCACTTGAAATACCCGAGGTATCCCCCATCTGTTGACCAAATAACTGAAGAATTTCTTCCTTATTTGGTTTCATTTCTATAATGTAGCAATCTATCCCATTAATATTTTCACTGCCCAGGAGTTTAACCTCGATGCCCTCCATTAAATCCTTTTGTGATTTTACAAGATCCTCCATCTCCCATATATTGGCTTCTGTTTCATTTTTTACCCATCCCATGGTAGGTAGCATGATATATTGCATATTATCAATAAGGTAGGTCTCTGTACTAATAGTCATTCCCATCATGCCAACATCTATCTTGCTGTGCATTCTCTTATTTTTTAGATCTACCCTTCCATTTCCAGTCATATCCATAGATCTCATACCTTGTTCTTCTATAGATATCTTGATGTCCATATCAAAGGCATAACTATGCACATTATCCATGGCTTCAACCGATTTGTCTCTTATTTGCTCTGCTGTAAGACCAATAGTTGATGAGACTCCTTCTTTGGGTAGGACCCCTTTTTGTTCACCCATACAACCAGAAAAAATTAAAACAAATATGATCCCCATGGCAGTTAATGCCAAGATTCTTTTATCCATTTTTTGTTGTATATATTTTGTTGTATATATTTGTATATTTATTAATTTAAGAATGTAAGAATGATGCCCTTATAATTCCACAGAAATCTCTCCAGTAAAGACCTCTTCTGCAGGACCCGTCATGAATACCCTCTCTATTTTTATATTCTTATTTATATTCTTATTCACAATCTCCAGTTCAATTATAAGATCCCCACCCTTAGCATGAAACGTCAGGGGCTTTTTTTCATTAGCATAATTATTAACTACTGTTGCGACTGCGGAGGCACAGATTCCGGTACCACATGCCAATGTCTCACCTTCTACACCCCTTTCATAAGTCCTGATCTTAAACTCATTCTCCCCGATTTTCTGAACGAAGTGTACATTCGTCCCCCGAGGGAATAATTTATGGTGTCTAACTTTTTTTCCCATCCCGAGAACATCGACCTCATCAATATTATCAAAGAAAAGAATGGCGTGAGGATTTCCCATATTGACAGAAGTGATTTTATAGGGATATCCATCTATCTCAACCTCCTTAGCAATAAATTCCACCCTTGGCATTCCCATATCAACCCTCACCTTAGTAACCCTCCCCTCCTCCAAAAAAATCTCTGGAACCACTAAACCGGCGGTAGTCTCAACTTGAATCTTCTCCTTTCTGATTAATCCCTTTTTATAAAGATACTTTGCGAAGCATCTCATTCCATTTCCACACATCTCGGCCCTTGTTCCATCCGGATTGTAAAATGAGAATTTTGCGTCATACTTATCAGATTTCTGAATGAAGATCACGCCGTCGGAGCCGATTCCGAAATGACGCTGGGAAATTCTTGCCACGAATTTTGGCTTGTCTCTTTCGGGAACTAAAATTTTTTGGAATTCATCAATCACGATGAAGTCATTTCCAGTTCCGTGCATCTTTGTGAATGGAATTTTCATGATGATAAGGTTGAATTAATATCTCTTCCCCTTCTGTTTCTCTATATCAAATTTCGCAGTATCTGCAATAGCCATAACTGACATAACCCCCGCCTGGATTGGATCTGAGACAACCAGGTCAGCAACCTCTGGAACGGAGCCAGCCATTTTTAGAGAGATCACCTTTATCCCCTCTTTCTGGATTTCCTTCACAGCCTCTGCTATTTCACCACCCATTAGGGAACCTGCAAGGATCAAAATCTTAGCCCTAGGTAATCTTGCAACGGCCCTTACTGCATCAGCAATTTCCTTTTCTCCGACTAAGGGGATGGTATCCACAGAAATCTTCTCCCCCCTGATGTTGTGTCTGTCGGCCTCTGATATAGCCCCCTTTGCTACCTCCGCAACCTGTGCACCCCCTCCTATGACAATAACCCTTTTTCCATAAACCTGAGTAAATGTGGGTACGGTGGTAACTGAAACAACAACATCGAGTTTTTTCAAATCCACTACCAATCTATCAAAATCCGCAACCCCTTCGATCTCCAAATAAAGATGCACCGTCTCCTTTTTTCCGATCTGCTCTATATGGCCTATATTCCCTTCATGCTCCGCAATTACCGTGCATATATCCTTAAGGGCCCCAATAACATCCTTCAACTCAATCCACAGTGCATTTTCCACTTTTCATCTTACCGATATCTTTATATAATAATATTAACTTATTAATAATATGTCATTAAAGAATCTCACCAAGATTTTGGTCAAGATTTTGATTATGGGTTTTATTTTTTTGTATCTCATGCACGACCCAGTGGCAGAGGAACAACTTTCTCTGAGATGGACATTTGACGCTGATAGTAAAATCAAGGCATTAACCTCTGGTGATCTCGACAATGACAATTACACAGAGATAGTTGCAGTCTCATCCAAGAGGGTTTATGTCTTAGATACCAAAGGAAATTTAAAAAAGGAATATCCAATAAAATTTAATCCATCGGCTATTTTTATTGCAGATATAGATAATGATAGCATAAAAGAGATACTTATCGGCAGTGGTTGGATGAATACCACCGACATCAAGGGAGGGAGATTTGAATTTGAAGATATTGAAAATATAAAAGAAAAGGAGGAATTTCTTTATAGAATAACAAGAAATCAGGGCGATATCTATGTTATTCAAGAAGACAAAAAAGAGCCCGTGAAGTGGTTAGAAGTCGGTGAATGGATCAGGGATATATTCGTGGATGACTTGGATGGGGATGGAAATAACGAAATACTTATCGCATCTGGTGGAAGCAATATTGACTACATAGAACTCGTCACTACAGCAATTAGCAATAAGACCGGGAATCTGACATACGTAAGGGATTATAAAGAGGAATCCTCAGAAAATGGCAGTGTCTGGATCTTTTATACCAATGGTTCTTTAAGCTTTAGTTATCATACAGATAATATCGTATGGTGCGTCTATTCCTCATTAATTAGAGAGGGGGAAGGCAAGGCTATATCCGCAGGTTCTAAAAAGCTTATAGTTATGGATGAAAATGCCGTTGAACTCTGGACATTTGAATCCCTTGGGGAAGATTACTCTATAAAAGAGGTTCTCATAGATGACATAGACAACAATAGGATCAATGAGGTGGTAACGGCATTTACCAGCCCAATTGTCAGTGGGATACATGTTCTAGACAGGGATGGCTCTGAAATCTGGCAGTATAGGATTTCCTCCAAGAATATTCTTGGTTTATTTTCTATAAATCTTGATATAGATGATGACAAAGAGATAGTAATTGCCTCTGATAAGAGCATCTATGTTCTGGATAAGAAGGGAGGGGTAGAATGGACATACTTATTGACCAGAGATATAGATGGGATTCAGGTCACAGATCTGGGGGATAATGAATACAAGGATTTCATAATAGCTTCTGGAAATAGTCTCTTTGCCTATGAAATTAGCAAAGATTTCATTAAATTACAAAGGGCAGATAGATATTATCAAGAGGCAAAGAGGTATTATGATTCTGCCAATTATCAGGATGCTATAGTAAGTCTTACCAATGCCAGATACATCTATTCTGAATTAGGTAATTCGGAGGGTATTTCTATCTGTGATTCGCTCTTAGAAAAGATTAATGAGGGTTTGAAAGAGGATAAGAGGGGCAATGCAAATTCCTTATACAGAAAGGCACTGAGCAAATATTATCTTGGGGAATATAAAGAGGCTAGAGAATATGCCGAAAATGCCTTGGAGATCTACACACAGATTGAGGATGAGAAAGGAATTTCTAAATGCAATTCATTGCTCAAGGATATTGAAGAGGCCTTAGGCCCCGAAGTAACGACTACTTCAATTACCCTTGAAGAAACAACCACCACTATAATTACTGATGAAGGTGAAATGTCATCCATAATCCTCATATTGTTGCTGATAATTATAATAATCCTAATAGCATTTGGACTGCACCAAATAGCGATCAAAAGATCTAAGCGGAGAAAGGTTGAAAAATAGTCAGAACTATAAGAATCCCGATAGCCAGTCTCCAAAATAAGTGCGGGAAACCTACGGTTTCCCTCCCTTATCAACCCAACCCTTCCCTTTGATGAACTTGAAAGATACTTCTTTCTTTTGGGATGATAGCACTTTTCTTTCTTTGGAAGAAAGAAAAGGGCTATATAAGAATCCCGATAGCCAGTCTCCAAAATAAGTGCGGGAAACCTACGGTTTCCCTCCCTTATCAACCCAACCCTTCCCTTTGATGGATTATAAGAATCTTACAAGAATCCCGATAGCCAGTTTCCAAAGAGGGCGAAGAGAAGAAACTGCAAGAATCTGCATGGAATAGAAACTAAGATAAAGGGGATAATACTCATCCTTGCAACTCCGGCTGAAATAGTAAAAATTTTAAATGGTAATGGAGAAAATGCAGCTACGCCAACGGCATAAACACCATATCTCTCAAAAAGCCTATCTACTCTGGAGATCTTTTTTTCATCAAATAACCAAACTAAGACGGGTCTACCACCCCTCTCCCCTATCTTGTAACCAATGATCGCTCCCAAAACCGAACCTATCGTAGCCACAACGACTACTATAAGAGGGTCCAGCTTTAAGGCAGTTCCCGTCGTTATTATAATAGCCGTGGGAATGGGAAAGATAAAGGATTCAAGAACTGCTACTGTGAATATCCCCAATAATCCATAAGATACGATGACCTCCTCAGTAAATTTTGTGATGGACTCAAACATTTTTTTACTGATATAGTAAATTGCGATCTTAAATTATTCAACAAATTCATATTTATTTTCAGGATCTATATAATTATATGATTAATATGGGGTCAGATAATTCATCAAATAATTCTCTTCTTAATTATATCCTGGAAGAAAGTATGAGTAAGGATCATGTCATAGTTATGGAAAAACTCTCTGAACCTAAGCACGATGAAGATATCGCCGCTGAATTAAATCTTAAGGCCACCATTGTTAGAACCTTACTAAATGAACTTCATGCCAAGAATTTAGTAGAATACGAGAGAACCAAGAACAAAAAGACTGGTTGGTATACCTACCTCTGGAAAAAGAGGGAGGATAAAATAGATGAATTCATTCAATCCTATCTAACTCATAAATTAGATATATTAAATAAGCAACTACAGGCAGAGAAACAGGGTGTAACATTTGCCTGTTCCTGTAATAGAGTGAGTCTAGAAGAGGCGATAGAGACCAATTTTATCTGTCCGAGATGTAATGAGACCTTTATAGAATTTGATAATGAAAAGATAATTAGAAAATTAGAGAGTGAAATCAGGAAGATCAACAAATTACTTAAGTAGGTCAGATGCTATTTCTTTGCTCAAAAAAGAAGGCTGCAATGAATCCGTAATAAGGCATTCTCTGACTGTTTCTAAGAATGCAAAGAGAATTGCAGAGGATATTAAGGCAAATGGTTATGATATAGATGTAGAATTTATAGAGATCGCCTCTCTGTTGCACGACATTGGACGCTGCAAAACTCATGGAATAACCCATGGGATAGAAGGCAGTAAAATCCTGAAAAAAATTTCCCCCAAATTTGCTCGAGTCTGTGAGACTCACATAGGGGCTGGATTAGATAAAAAAGAAGCCGCCTCATTGGGGCTTCCAGCCAGGGATTATCTACCAGAGACCCTGGAAGAGAAGGTTATAGCACACGCCGATAATCTCGTTCAGGGAGAAAAGATTGTGGGAATTAATGAGGCGATAAAGGAATTTGAAGAAAAACTTGGAAGAGGGCATCCTGCCATCAAAAGGGTAAAGGAACTGAACGATTTTATTGAAAGACTCCGAAAAAATGCCCATAAAAAAAGACCCCTTTGAACTTTCGATCTCAACAGAGGGGGGATACTCAGAACTTCTTATCAAGAGACCAGAATACAGAGAACTTGTAACCTTCTCTCAGAACAAGATACTGCCGATATACAACTGGTTCTACTATAAAGAGGGTTTTTCCAGAGACCTTGTCTGGAATCTATTAAATGAACTGAAAATTCCGAAGGATTCGAAGATCATAGACCCTTTCTGCGGTACTGGAACTACTCTCTTGGCTTGTAAACAACTTGGCTATAACGCCATAGGATTTGATATTCTCCCCCTTGCGGTTTTTGTCTCAAATACCAAACTACAGAGTAACTACGATATGAAGATTCTTAAAGAAAAGATTAGTGAGATATCATCTCTGAAATTTGGACCAAGTTCATTGAAATGGACACAGCCCGGATTCATTGACATAAAGAAAGCATTCTCAAGATATGCAAGAAATGACATTCTCTTTTTCAAGGAAAAAATCTTAAGAGTGGAGGATGAAAAGATCAGAAACTTCCTTCTTTTGGGGCTTCTAAGTATCGTCTCTGAAGCGAGCAATACAAAAAAGGATGGCGGCGTAATAAAAATCGTAAAAAAGAGACACCTTGCACCGGTAAGATACCTCCTGAAGAATAGATTAAAAAAGATGTACAAGGATCTGAAAAGGGTACCTACGTCAAAGGGACATGCTGAAGCACATCCAGGCGATGCGAGAAATCTCCCATTGGAAAAAGAGGGTATTGATATGTGCATAACATCACCCCCTTACCTCAACTATGTAGACTATACCAAGCTCTATGGTCTTGAGCTTAGTCTACTTTTAGATAACAAAAAGGAACTAGATGAATTGAGAAAGAAGTCCATAAGATCACACATTGGTGCGGAATACAAAAGAGGAAAGAAGATAAAATCAGAAAAACTGAGGGAAACATTGGATGGTGTAAAAGAAATTCCGATAACCAGTAGTAGAGTTCCTCAGATAGTTGAAGGCTACTTTGAGGACATGTATTTCTCTCTGGAATGTTTGTATAGGGTCTTGAAAGAGGATGCTATTGCCGCATTTGTAGTCAGCAATACATGCCTTCCAAATATCACCATAGATGTAGATCTAATCCTTGCAGAGATAAGCGAGCAGGTGGGATTTAAACCAAGAGAGATATTGGTTGCTAATACCAGATGGTGCGATGTTCATGGGATAAGAAAGGAAAGACCCGTCAGGGAGAGTATTATAATTCTAGAAAAATCAACTTAGATATCTCTACTCAGCTTAACAGCTATAACTATTAAGTATTCAACCTATATAAATTAAATACACTATAACTTAACCATAGAAAACAAATTGAATTATGGTGGTAAAATGATGAAAATCCTGGGAATAAGTGGCTCTCCAAGAAAGGAGGGGAATACCTCGATCTTGGTAAAAAGGGCCTTGGGAATCTGCAGGGAGAAGGGTGCAGAAATAGAATTTATCTCGTTGGCAGATAAAGAGATTCTCTACTGCGATAACTGCAATGCATGTGTCCCCAGAAATAATTTTCTCTGTCCCAAGAATGACGATGTTCCAGAAATTCTGGAGAAGATGAAATCTGCCGATGCCCTGATTATTGGATCTCCAGCCTACTTCTCTTCTGTTAGTGGAAAACTAAAATCCTTATTTGATAGAACCCTGCCCCTGAGAAGAAACAACTTCCAACTCTCTGGGAAGGTGGGGGGTGCGATAGCAGTGGGTGGAAGTAGAAACGGAGGTCAAGAATTCGTTCTCAGAGATATTCAAAACTGGATGCTGCTCCATGAGATGATTATTGTGGGGGACAAAAAGACAGCCCACTTTGGAGGCATCGCCGTTGGAAGAAAAATGGGTGATGTTATAAATGATGAGGAGGGAATGAAAACGGTGGAGAATCTTGCTGTGATGGTCTTTGAAACAACATCCAGAATGAGAGGAAATGAAGAATAAATTTCTACCAAAAAAATTCTTCATAACAACTGGAAAGGGTCAGAGTGATACATCAGAAATGAATGCCTTTGATAATGCTCTAATAAAAGCAGGTATAGGTCAATGCAACCTGGTCAAAGTATCGTCAATTCTTCCAAAAAATTGCGAGGAAATCCCTCCGGTGAAAATCGAGCCGGGAACGATAACCTTTGTTGTTCTTTCCAGATCTAATGGGAAAAAAGGTGAAAAAATCTCTGCCGGAATTGGGTATGCGATAATGAAAAATGAACGGGGGTATGGCATAGTTGCAGAGGACTGCAATAATAGATCAGAAGAAAAAGCAAGAGAGGAGATTCAGAAGAAACTGCGGGAAATGGCATCATCCAGAAAAATGGAAATTGAAAGGATTAGGATCGAGACTGAAACCCTGGAGATAGATTCTGAGTTTGGCTGCGTTATCGCCGCTTTGGTTTATTTGTTTTGAATACGAATCAAACCCCCTCCGCAATCTCATAAACCCTCTCCAGATCAAAGATAATCCCCTTTTCTTCGAACAATTTTTTAACAATTTTGTAATGACACCTCATCTTCAGGTTACCTATCGCTAAAGCACCTATTCCAATTTTTCCCTTTTCAATTTTCTTGCAATCATCTCTCACATCAACGCCTTCAATCCCATAAGGTGGGACAGCGTTTATATCGGCCATTATCTTCACTGGGGATTTAGACCAGATTTTTCTGGGTAGAATTTGCACACCCTCGGGGCCTGTTGTGACTACTATGTCGGAATCTGAGACTGCTTTCTCTGTAGTTTCATCGTTGTTTGCTTCAAATGCCCTGACTTTTACGTTATAGTTTTTCCTTATCATGTCACGGGCGTTTTCTGCTCTTTTCAGCTTTCTTGAGGTGAGTAGTACATTACAACCCTCTTTAGCCAGCAAAACAGAAATTCTCTTACCAACCGGACCAGTTCCCGCCAGAATAGTAGCATTTAATCCAGAAAGATTACCATGAAGAGAATTCTTTATCTTTATTACGCAGGCACTTGATGTGGTATAAGCGCCATCTGGATCCATAGCTACGGAAACCCTAAATGCATCGGGCAATTCATTAAAAGTCCCCAATACCTTGTTCATTAATTCTTCACCATTATCTACATCATGCCCGCCGATAAATATTGCGGTATTCTTCAGATCATTGGGGTGTCTGGTAAAGACACAGTCATGTACTATATCCCCTATATCATCTAAATCTATATTACAATAGGGTATCACAACATCCGCACCAGCATCATATGCCACTATAAGATCAAATAAACTTGCATATCTCTCAGGGCTTATATATGCTAAAATTTTCTTCATCTTACAGTTCAGAATTCTGAGTGCGGGAGGGTTATCTTTCTCTATAAATATCCAATGTCTTTAACAGATCGGAATGGATAGAATTATCAAATTTCACTACCTCATGTACGGGATATGCCGTGAAGGAAAATCCATTCAGCCGGGTAAGGAATTCTTCAAAGCCTTCATGCGTCCTGTGATTTGGAACCACTATCTTTGCAATTATTTTACCATCAAATGTCCTGAATACCTTTCTGGCTTCATTAAAGCTTGCTAATTGCTGAGCGATCTTTTTTGATTCGGAGGGTGAGGCATCTATGATGATGAAACCCATCTGAAGTCCCAATTCATGCGGGTGTAGTATTGCAGCGAATCTACTTATTATCCCCCTTTTCACAAGACGTTCTGCTCTTGTGAAAACGGTGGTGTGCGGAATCCCGAGTTTTTTTCCAAGTTTTCTAAAGCTCAGCCTCGCATCTTCCTGCAGGTGTTTAAGTATCTCCAGATCCAGATTATCAATCTTCATTTTTATTCTACCTCATAAGATCAAGAATTCATATATTGGTTTATTTATATTTAAAATTTATAACATCTAAGTATAAAAATTTATCGGTATTATGACAAAAATTCAAATAGTCCCCGTTATAGACATAAAGGATGGGAGAGCCGTAGAAGCCAAAGCAGGTAAAAGAGACCAATATAGGGGGCTGAGAAGCAATATCTGCAACTCATCAAATCCATTGGATGTGGCAAATGCTTATGAGAGATTGGGCTTTAAAGAGGTTTATGTGGCAGATCTGGATGGTATACTAAACTCCAAACCAAATCTAGATTTGATAAGGGATATTTCCATAAGGACGGGACTTTCGATAATGGCAGATATAGGAATCTGGTCACCGGATGATGTCATAACACTGGAAAGGGTCAAGCCAGTAATTGCCACAGAGACATTTTCCTCACTAAACATGTTAGAATTCCCAAGTGATTTCATACTGAGTCTGGACACCAGAAATGGAGAACTCCTGTGTGGAATGCACCTCGATTTGAAGGATTTTATGAGGATCATCGGGGATAGTAAAAAGATTAATGAGATAATCCTATTGGATCTTGCAAGGGTGGGAATGTTAAAGGGACCTAACCTAAGGCTTTGTGAGTATGCTCTAAGAGAACTTCCGGGCAAGAACATTATATATGGGGGCGGAATCAGAGATGGTAGGGACCTGGAAGATTTGTCCAGGGTGGGAATAAAAAAGGTCTTGGTTGGTTCTGCCGTTCACTCTGGATCGATTTTTAGCAATTTTTAGCAACTCCCATGTTAAATAAATAGTATGATAGTTCTAAACATAGAGACGGATGAGATTTCATATAAAGCCAAGATTCTTACTATTCAGGTAAGGGGCAGTAACTTAATCAAGATATGGGGGATCTGGGATTATAAAAATGAGGAGGAATTGCTGAGGAATTTTGTACGATGGTTTTTACGGGAGAAAGACAAGGTTATTCTCGGTTATAATCTCTTAAAATTTGATCTCCCCCTGTTGCTTCTAAAAACAGCCTTTTTTCCAGAATTTGAGAAATTCTCCATGAAGATCAATAGGGCAAATATTCTGGATCTCTTCGTTATTTTAACCTTTCTAAATAAAGGCAGAATAAAGAGTCTCGAATTCTACTGTAAAGAAATCAAAAAAGAGATCGTTCCCAGAGAGGAACTCCTTCAAATGTATGAAAATAAACTGTATCCAGAAATGGAGAGATCCCTGGTAAAGAATCTCAGCGCCATCAACGAACTTTTTTCGGTTTTGTGGAAAAGTGTTGATAGGGATAGATACCCTAATTCATTATTAATTCATCATTAGATATTTGATATTTTAATCAAGCCTCCAATATATATTCCAAAAATGGCCAAAAAAGGGATGAAAGCCAAGGTTGAGAATATCGTATCTTCTATAACCTTGGGTACGGATATCGATTTGGAAAAACTTGCACGCTCTGTAAAGGATATAGATAATCCCAATAGATTTCCCGGTGTGATCTACAGGGTCAGTGATCCCAAACTGGCCATGCTCATCTTTCGCACCGGAAAGGTGATCTGTAGCGGAGCGCGCTCCAGAAGTGAAATAAATAGGGCAGTGGAAAAATTACTGAAAAAATTTAGAGAGGGCGGAGTAAAAATAACGGAAAAGCCAAAGATTGAGATACAGAATATTGTGGCATCGGCTATCCTGAATTTTAAAGTGAATCTGGACCTTCTGGCGATAGAATGTGAGAATACCGAATATGAACCAGAGCAGTTCCCGGGTCTTATCTTTAGATTGGATGAACCCAAGACGGTTATGCTGGTCTTCAAGTCTGGAAAAATGATCATTACTGGAGCGAAGACACCCAAGCAGGCAAGCATAGCGGCAGAAAAAACAAGGGATGTTATAAAGGATGTTAATGCGATTATAAAATAGCACTTTGATCTCTTTGATCTTATTCTTTTCTTAATCTCATGATCTCTCTTATCCTTCTAATAACGACATCTATAAAGAATAAGGAAACCGCAGCGATCATAAAATAGAGATGTAGAGGTATCTTCTCCTTTATCCTTTTCAGGGAGCCTTCTCTTATGAATTTCATAGCATCATCCTCCAACTGTTCGATCTGTGATGAATTATATATCATGCCGTTTGTAAGCGTAGTGATCTCTGATAACCCTTCACGATTTATCCCCAGTCTGGAGAATTCTACCGGATAATTCACCGCTATCGCATCTGTATCCTCTGAATCCTGAACTACCGCTTTCAGAAAATAAAAGCCAGTTTCCTTTGGAGCAAATCCCCCAGAGTAGAGGTCTATGTCAATCTGTTTTAGAGAAATTTCTTCTTTATCCCCATCTTTTTGAGCAACAACCCTTGGCAATTTATCACACCTGATAATAATCTCTGCTTCCCTCCCGAGAGGAATATCATCCGTTTCCATTCTTACCCTCTTCTTCTTTTCCAGATCACCAATAGCCCAATTTGTTATAGAGGATATCAATCTTCCATTCTCACTGCTGTAGAGATTTGGAGACCATTTAATGCCGTTATCTGTTGTTATTGAAACGACCCTTCCAAGACCAAAACGCCATACTGTAACCACCGGCTTCTTAGCCTCTGTTGTGACCAAAACCTGTGCTATTGATTTTCCACTGACACTATTATACCTCTTTATGGTTGTATCTGACAGTTCTATATTCTGGGTTATGAAGTGATATTTATTGTAGATATCCAGCTGATATTTTTCCTCGTCCCTCTTTTCCTCCTTTTCCTCAAATTCCAGTTTTAATCTCTCCCATTCTTCTGGCCTGAAATAGAGACCATTGCCATCTGATGCCAATTGATTCATGAATCCTTCATCGGTATCAAAACCCACCCCTATTGTATAGGTAGTTATACCCTTTTTACTCATTGCCTTTATCTTTTTTAGTGCGTTAATTCTACCAGCCGTCCATATTACGCCATCGGAGATTATTATGAGATACTTTTTACAGGAGAAATCCTCAAGTAGCCGATCTGCCCGATCAAGAGCATGAAGCATATCGGTGCCGCCACCAAATCTCAGTCTTGGAATTCTATCCTCAATTTCATCCCTATTCTCACTCAATTTTCTGATATTAGAAATAGTAAATGCTTCAACATTAAATGCGATAACACCTACATAGTCATTGGGATCAAGTTGCCTGACGATATTTAACGCCAATGCCTTTTCCACATCGATCTTTGGATTCTTTGTTAAACCATACCCCGCACTTTGAGATATGTCAATCATTAAAACTACTGCTATCTCCTTTCTCCTCTTCTCCGGCTCCTCAATAGACCTCACCGGCAGTATGGCCTCAAATTGATGATTTTCATGATAACCCCCTTTTTCATATGCCCTATCTCCTCCAACAACCACCAAGCCATTACCATCTATAACGTATTCATGCAGGGAATTCACCACATCACTTGTCAGAATACTGGAATTTTGATTATCTAAGAATACCGCACAGTAATCTTTAAAATTTTTTCTCACATCATCTGTTACTGTTACATCGTAATTTTCCTTCAAAACCTGAACCAATGGAGAATTCTCCTGATCCGTAACTATTAGGATACTGGGTTTCTCAACCACATCAACGGTCTTTGTAAATCTATTATTCAATTCGAAATAATCTCCACTCTCTGGGATTATCTCCGCGGTTATTTTGTGCACCCCCAGTTCTTTGAAGGAGATGGTATATCCCACGGATCTGGTGTCACCACCCTGTCTGATAATGGAGGAATTAACCTTCTGGTCATCCACGAAAAGATCCAGTCGGTATTTGGCGGCCTTGCCCAATTTTGCAATATCTACCGTAAACCTATAGTCAGAATTTGCGGGGACCCTTTTCTCTCCATTAATCCCTTTAATGTATATCTCATCCTCAGACAATTTTGGTGTTAATGCAAATATCCTCGCTCCAGTTTCCCCCAGAATCCTTGCAACATCCTTTGAACTTCTACCATAATTATTGTTTCCATCACTTATCAATATCAGGAGGTTATTCTCCTTTGAAAGCCCAACGAGGTTTTGATATAATGCATTCCCGATCTCTGTTCTATTCCCGGATGAAAATTCCCTCATATTGACGCTTTCAAACCCCGTGGAATTCTTCATCCTGTTCTTAATTTCATGATATATGGTGTTCGCTAAGGATTCATTTTCCTTGTAGAGCGACATGCTCTCGGACCCGTCACTGAGGATTGTTACAGAAGATACATCCTGAAATTTTTCAGTAAATTCTATCAGATATGGTGATGAAAGTGCAATTAAGACTAAAAGAAACAGGAGGGATCTGGATGAGAGGAAGAGCCATTTCTTCATATTCATCCCGGGCTTCCTTATGTACAGGAAAAGGATTAGAGCCATTGGAAGTATCAGGGTCAATACCAGAGGCTGTTCTATGCCGAAATTTTGGAATTCTAAAGTCATTTTGATTCAGTTAGTATCATGATATGAATAATAGAAATGGTTTACCTGCCCTGCCAATTTCTCGAGTTCTATGTGAACCCTTCTCAGAGCATGAACCCTCTTTTAAATCTTTGCCGAGTTCTTTAAAATCATCTTTCTCAAGTCCAGGAGAAAACCATAATCTTCATAGCGGAACAATGGGGGTTTCTTTTAATTCTCCCGATATACCCGTTCTTTTCCAACCTGGAGAGGGGCTCTATGTATCTCATTTTT
>Ga0209410_1000439_pt1 | contig 19133 bp, 20 predicted proteins | sample Mar14436cmmetaG_FD_184135 | JGI IMG/M metagenome (GOLD analysis project Ga0209410, IMG submission 184135) | Marine hydrothermal vent microbial communities from Guaymas Basin, Gulf of California to study Microbial Dark Matter (Phase II) - Marker... ... | reverse complement strand
ACAAGCACGGATAGCTCCAGCTCATAGAACAGAATTTAATATCGATGTAACAAAATTATACAGTCGATTCCGATAATTTGCTGAATTATTTCATCTTTATCTAGAATTTTTAATCAAGAATCAACCCAAATTCTGGCTGTATTTGTTTAACAAAAAACATAAAAAAATATGTACGCACGCCATAAAGATAAAACACTAAAAGTAAAATATATAAAGCACTTTCAAACCATCAGAAAATAGAGCCGCAACCCTACGGCGGCCCTCCCAGAGCAAACCCTCTATAGGGTCATAATGAAGGGAAGGCCTCCGGTTGCGGCGACACAGATGAGGATCCAAACAAACCAGCCATATCGGCTGGACGTTTGGATCCAAGACAGACCAGCACAAACCCCCGTATTACATGTGTATACCCCGCCGCCTTGCGGCGTAACTCCGGTTGATCCTGCCGGACCCGACTGCTATCGGGGTGGGGCTAAGCCATGCAAGTCTCGGGGCCGAGGCAATGGTCGGTCCCGGCGCACGGCTGAGTAACACGTGGCTAACCTACCCTCGGGAGGGGGATAACCCCGGGAAACTGGGGCTAATACCCCATAGGCGCAGACACCTGGAATGGGTCTGCGCCGAAAAGGTTGCGGCGCCATGCTCGCCGCAATCGCCCGAGGATGGGGCTGCGCCCTATCAGGTAGTTGGCGGGGTAAAGGCCCGCCAAGCCGATAACGGGTAGGGGCCGTGAGAGCGGGAGCCCCCAGATGGGCACTGAGACAAGGGCCCAGGCTCTACGGAGCGCAGCAGGCGCGAAACCTCCGCAATGCGGGAAACCGTGACGGGGTTACCCCGAGTGCCACCCGCTGAGGGTGGCTTTTCCTCGGTGTAAAAAGCCGAGGGAATAAGCGGGGGGCAAGTCTGGTGTCAGCCGCCGCGGTAATACCAGCCCCGCGAGTGGTCGGGATGTTTACTGGGCCTAAAGCATCCGTAGCCGGCTCAGCAAGTCCTCCCTGAAATCCTCGGGCTCAACCCGAGGGCTGGGGAGGATACTGCTGAGCTAGGGGGCGGGAGAGGCCGAGAGTACTCCCGGGGTAGGGGCGAAATCCTATAATCCCGGGAGGACTACCAGTGGCGAAGGCGCTCGGCTGGAACGCGCCCGACGGTGAGGGATGAAAGCTGGGGGAGCAAAGGGGATTAGAGACCCCCGTAGTCCCAGCTGTAAACGATGCAGGCTAGGTGTTGGGCGGACTTCGAGTCCGCCCAGTGCCGCAGGGAAGCCGTTAAGCCTGCCGCCTGGGGAGTACGGCCGCAAGGCTGAAACTTAAAGGAATTGGCGGGGGAGCACCACAAGGAGTGAAGCTTGCGGTTTAATTGGAGTCAACGCCGGAAACCTTACCGGGGGCGACAGCTGGATGAAGGCCAGGCTAACGACCTTGCCGGACTAGCTGAGAGGAGGTGCATGGCCGTCGCCAGCTCGTGCCGTGAGGTGTCCTGTTAAGTCAGGCAACGAGCGAGACCCCCGCCCCTAGTTGCTACCCAATCCCTACGGGGATTGGGGCACTCTAGGGGGACTGCCGGCGCTAAGCCGGAGGAAGGTGGGGGCTACGGCAGGTCAGTATGCCCCGTTAACCCCCGGGCCACACGCGAGCTGCAATGGTGGGGACAATGGGATGCGACCCCGAAAGGGGAAGCCAATCCCATAAACCCCGCCTCAGTAGGAATCGAGGGCTGCAACTCGCCCTCGTGAACCTGGAATTCCTAGTAACCGCGTGTCATCAACGCGCGGTGAATACGTCCCTGCTCCTTGCACACACCGCCCGTCGCTCCACCCGAGCCGGGTTTGGGTGAGGCTTAGTTCCGTGAGGGGCTAAGTCGAACCTGGACCCGGCAAGGGGGGAGAAGTCGTAACAAGGTGGCCGTAGGGGAACCTGCGGCCGGATCACCTCCTTAATTATTCAATACATACGGGGGTTTGTGCTGGTCTGTCACTTTTTAAATTAGATGCAACTCGAGAGGCACAACCTCTCGGGTGAAGGGCACGACAAAAATGAGTGCCGTATACAGTCCATGCACGACGCATACCAGGTCCACACCTGGTAGACACAACACGCTAAGCCGCCTGGTGGATGGCTCGGCTCGGGCGCCGAAGAAGGGCGTGACAAGCTGCGATAAGCCCCGGGGAGGCGCATGTAGCCTTCGATCCGGGGATTCCTGAATGGGGCTTCCTATCACGGGCTATTAACCCGTGGTGCTCGGGAAACTTTCATGGGAGTACCGAGCGGGAACCCCCCCAACGGAAACATCTTAGTAGGGGGAGGAGAAGAAACCAACAGGGATCCCCTCAGTAGGGGCGACCGAACGGGGGAGAGCCCAAACTGAACCCGCAGGCGAAGAGTCTGCGGGAATGTGGGGTTGCAGGACCGGTCGTTCCCCTCGCCGGGGAAGCCGAAGTGAGCTGGAAGGCTCCGCCGTAGAGGGTGACAGCCCCGTAGGCGTAACCCGGAAGGGGTAGACCGGTATCCTGAGTACCATGGCTTGGTTTTGCCGTGGGAAGCTGGGAGGCACCAACTTCCAAGGCTAAATACGTCCCGAGACCGATAGCGAACTAGTACCGTGAGGGAAAGCTGAAAAGCACCCCGGAAGGGGGGTGAAAAGAGCCTGAAACCAGGCGGCGACCGAGTGGTACGGCCCGAAAGGAGTGAGTCTCCCTGAAGGAAAACCGGGCGACCGGTGAGTACGAGGGGAGAGAACCGGGGTCGTACCTTGCGTCTAGAAACACGAGCCGGGGAGTTCACGGTCGTGGCGAGCTTAAGGGTCTAGAAAACCCGAAGGCGTAGGGAAACCGACTGGCCCGCAGCTCTTCTGGGTGAGGGGCGGGGTCTGAAAGGGCCCGGAGTCACGGCCGTGAGACCAGAAACCGAGCGATCTAGGCCGGGGCAGGGCGAAGCCGGGCGAAAGCCCGGTGGAGGCCCGCAGGGGTTCTGACGTGCAATTCGTTCCCATGACCTCGGCCTAGGGGCAAAAGACCAATCAAGCTCGGTGATAGCTGGTTCCCCCCGAAGCGGGTCTCAGCCCGGCCCGCCCAAAGGCGACCGGTGGGGTAGGGCACTGATTGGGAGGCAGGGGGTCGAAAGACCTCACCTCCCTCTCAAACCACGAATCTGCCGGTGCCGTAGAAGGGCGGAGGCGGGTTCTCCTGGATAAGCCAGGAGGCCGAGAGGGGAACAACCCGGACCGGGGTTAAGGCCCCTAAGTGCCGGCTAAAGTGTCAATCCAGAAGGGTGTCCTCCGCCTTAGACAGCGGGGCCGTAGGCTTAGAAGCAGCCATCGGCTAAGAAGTGCGTAACAGCTTACCCGCCGAGGCGGAGGGCCCCGAAAATTACCGGGACTAAGCCGGCCGCCGAGACCCCGGGGCACCCTCTAATGGAGGGTGATCCGGTAGGGGGGCGTCCTGGTGGGCTAGAAGCCGGGCCGTGAGGTCCGGTGGACCCGCTAGGATCGAAAATCCCGGCGGTAGTAGCAGCGAAGAGGGGTGAGAATCCCCTCCGCCGAAAGGGCCAGGGTTCCTCGTCAACGGTCGTCGGACGAGGGTTAGCCGGTCCTAAGGCGGCTCCCAACTGGACGCCGCCGAAAGGGAAACGGGTTAATATTCCCGTGCCGTGGGGGTACGATAGCGGCAACGCAAGCCCAGCTCCTGACGCCTCGGGATAGGGTGAGTAGAGCTGCCGCTCTATCCAACCGCTGAAGCCCGGGGAGTGCCGTCATGGCGAGAACCGGGTGAAGGCGGGACGGGCCTGCCGTTGAAGGCGGGTTCGCCTGACTCCCGGGGCCCGTGAAAAGGGAGCTGGGAAGGAGCCCCCACGACCGTACCGAGAACCGACACAGGTGCCTCTGGGTGAGAAGCCCAAGGCGTGTCGGGGTAACCCGGGCTAGGGAACTCGGCAAATTGGCCCCGTAACTTCGGGAGAAGGGGTGCCTGCGGTCCTGGTCTGATGACTGGGACCGTAGGTCGCAGTGACAAGGGGGATCCGACTGTTTAATAAAAACACAGGTCCCCGCAAGCCCGAAAGGGTGTGTACGGGGGCTGAATCCTGGCCACTGGCGGTACGTGAAACCCGGGTACAACCGGGCGAAGCGCCGCTAAAGGCCGGGAGTAACTCTGACTCTCTTAAGGTAGCCAAATGCCTTGCCGGGTAAGTTCCGGCGTGCATGAATGGATCAACGAGGTCCCCACTGTCCCAGCCCGGGACCCGGCGAACCCGCAACCAGGTGCACAGTCCTGGTACCCCCGGTGGGGCGAGAAGACCCCGTGGAGCTTTACCGCAGCCAGTCGTTGGGGTATGGTCGTGGGTGCGTAGTGTAAGCGGGAGCAATGAAACAGCTCTTCCGGGAGCTGTGGATGCGCCAATGAAACACCGCTCACTCGCGACTGTATCCCTTACCCGGCGGATGCCGGGGACAGCGACTGGTGGGCGGTTTGGCTGGGGCGGCACCCCTCTGAAAACGCATCAGAGGGGCCCTAAGCTCGGCTCAGGCGGGTCAGAACCCCGCCGTAGAGGGCAAGGCCAAAAGCCGGGCTGACTGCGCCCTTGAACGCAAGGGGCGCAGGGGGGAAACCCGGGCCTAGCGAACGCTCGTGTCCCCCTTGGTGGGGGCCGGGCATGACAGAAAAGTTACCCCGGGAATAACCGGCTTGTCGCGGGCAAGAGTTCACATCGACCCCGCGGTTTGGTACCCAGACGTCGTCTCTCCCTATCCTGGCCGTGCAGCAGCGGCCAAGGGTGGGGCTGCTCGCCCATTAAAAGGGAACGTGAGATGGGTTTAGACCGTCGCGAGACAGGTCGGACTCTACCTGCCGGGGGCGCTGGCCGCCTGAGGGGAAGGTCCGCCTAGTACGAGAGGAACGGCGGGCCGCGGCCTCTAGTCTACCGGTTGTCCGGCAGGGCAGCGCCGGGCAGCCACGCCGTAAGGGATAAGGGCTGAAGGCATCTAAGCCCGAAGCCCTCCCCGAGACGAGGCGGCCATTCCCGGTCCGTTGGGGGTCGGCGACGACTCTCCGGGACCGGGACGAGGGCACCTGTAGAAGACAGGGTTGATGGGGTGGCGGTGTAAGCGCCGAGGCTTCGGCCGAGGCGTGAGCTGGCCACTCCCAATAGCCCGAGGTGTTGTGTTTGCTGGGTGTGGACTTGGGCGTATGCGTGCATGGGCTGTATACGGCTTCTCTATTTAATTAACGCTAATTTTGGCAGAAAAATTTAAATTTGCGGACTTTGTGTTTTTTGTAGGTTCTTTAACCTACTCTATGCCCCGGTCGTATAGCCAGGTCGAGTATGGGCGGCTGTCAAGCTTTAAGCGCAGATCCCGCCAGAACCCGGGTTCAAATCCCGGCCGGGGCGTATTAAATTTTATAAATCTTTTTCCATAACATAGCAATCTTCCCCATTCGGATAATACTCTTTTATTCTTTTTACAATTTGGAAACCGTTTTTTAGATAGAGGCTGATAGCTGGGATATTAGTAGTTTTTACCTCTAACTTTACTCTTATTAATTTTCGTTTTTTAAACTTTGTAAGTATAGCATCTAGTAGCTTTTGACCCACCTTTTTTCTTCTATGTTTCGGCGAAACTGCTATAGATACTATGTGGCCAGTTTTGTTTTTTCTTATAATGCCGACTACATAGCCAATTATCTCATTGTTTTCTTCTGCCACTAGAAAAAAGTCAGGAGTTATTATCATTAAAAATTCTAAATATTGCCGAGGATACGGATTTTTAAATGACGAAACTTCTATCTTAAATATTTCATTTAAGTCTTTTTTATCTGCTTTCCGAATGATCACGTTAATCAGTATACTCCTATATTTTAGGATAAAATTTAAATTTCTCGTATTGTAAATCACTTAGCCCCCAAAAAGGGGTGATGTGAATGGGTGAAGAAGTTGAGCAGTTCAAGCAAGCTAGTATCCTTCTGCAGAGAGTCGCCGAAGACCCAGGGGTTCCTCGTAACATTAGACGTGCAGCTAGCGAAGCAATAAAAATTCTACAGAGAAAAGAATTATCTATGGGGCTAAGAGCAGCAAATGCTATAAGCGTTTTAGATGAAGTATCCCAAGATCCTAATATGCCTCTTTTCGCGCGAACTGCTATATGGCAAGCGATAAGTCTACTGGAACAGGTCAGAGATTAGAATTAGGGAATAATAAATGTTTATTAGAGTACGCGGCATATATGCCACGGCACTAACTAACCTTTTTCTTTCTAACGGTTTTAATATTACTCAACCAGGCGAGATAGTTGCCAAAAGATTTTCTCTTAAAAGAGAAACTATACCAGCAGATGTAACCGTAAAAGATAGAGAGGATAAAAAGGGTATAGTAATCATTGGAGATAAAGAAACTGTAAAAAAATTAGCTTCTATTTTTAAAAAAGCCTTTACGTGTAGTATCTTCAAAGAATACTCCTATGGAATATATGATTGTTTCAAAGGAAAAATACTTAGAAAGAAAAGGGGTTTATGGATTGTTGAAATTCCAGGAGGTTATGGTTTTCTAGAATATAATGGTAAGTTAAGGGAAGGAGATATCGTATTTGTACATGTAAAAAAACCATTTTTATCCGAGCCTCCATTATTGAGATATGGAATAGCTGTTTCAGGAAAATATGCAAGACTAATACAATACGGTAGAGTCACCTTTAGCAGACATATAAAAAATAAGAATAGAAGAAAAGAGTTGATGACGCTTAGTGCATTCTTAAAATTGGAAAACTGGGGGATACGTTGGAGAAGCAACGCAAACTTTGGCAAATTCGAGGATATCATTGCCGAACTTGAAAGTTTAAAAAGGAAAGCTTTAAAAATTGCCAAGCTAGAAGACGAACCGCCATGTTTCGTGTCTAAAGGTGATGCAATTTTCGAAATCATTTTCTCACTCAAAGATAAACTTAAACTTGATGGAATTAGGAATGAAATAGTTAGTACGTTAAGGGGGCATCATTACTTTAAATCATTACAAGATATAAGTTCAGATGTTTTTGATTGGTTAGAGTATGTTCTTGACTGTTGCGACAAATCTCGTGTCGAGAGTAGAGCATGGAATAGATTACACAGCACAGTGGAAAATAAAATTATATTAGAGCACGAACGGGTAAACGGGAATATTATAAGAATACATGGTGAAATTGTGCTGAAAAATGATCAGTATCTTAAAATAAGACGAGAAGTCCGTTCCAATGGCTTATATGACGGTTTAGGCATTGAAAAAAGAAAAGGAGATATTATTTTTTCCTATATTAAAGTCGGCTCTATTTTCCTGCCACATGTATATTACAGTTGTAGGGGAGATTTAAAAGGAATGTATGTTAACGTAAATTTACCAATTGAAAGGAAGTCTTCAGGCATTTATTGGTATGTAGACTTAGGAATCGATGTTGTTGCAGAAGCAAGTGGAAAAGCGAAAATAATTGATCAAAAAGAATTAGAAGAAATGCTAAATAGAAAAATGATAACCAGCGATTTTTATAAGCTTATAATGAGCAAGATAAATTACATAAAATCACGTATCGACGATGAAAAATCTTGGGCGAATATTGAAAACTTAATTACTTGCATTCTAAACGAGTAAGATAACTAAAATCTATCCGAAATAAGAGGGTTTTCGTAGCAACCTCACGAGGTTCTAGGTAAATTTTTAAATATACTTCTTATCAAATAGATTAGTGGTGCGGGGGTGCCCGAGCTAGGTCAAAGGGGGCGGACTTAGGATCTCGAGCAAACAGGGCCGAGATGAGATCTCCGCTGGGGAAGCCCTGCCCGGGTTCGAATCCCGGCCCCCGCACTCTACCATAAAAATAAATAAACTTAAGAATATCTTGTGGTTAACTAAATATGGGGTTAGCCGACGGGCGGATCTCGGGTTGCCACGGCGACGGGCAACCTGAGGAAACTCCACCACGTCCACGGACCCGCGGCGCCGCGAGGCGCTGGGGGAAACCCTAGGCAACGGCACAGAAACGAGACCTCCTACATTCCATGAGAATGAGACGGCCGAGGCGTTAAGCCGAGAACCGTCCTGGCAACAGGACGGAGATAACCCGTCGACGAGAATGTAGGAAAGGATGAAACGGCCGCCCCGCGGGTTCAGAGCCAAATAGAGCCGATGAGGTCCGTGGGAAGGCTCGGGTAGGCTCTTAGACAGATTCCGCTAAAACAGAAGGTGGGTTACGATCGGCTAACCCCAGAATTTTTACTTTGTTGTCAGTGCAGTAATGACAACGCGAAGATTTATTTTTTTGTATTAAGATACTATTATTGGTGATGACAAGTTGAAGCTTGCTTATGTGTTGATAAGTACAGAAATAGGGGCTGAAAAGGAGGTTCTGGAGCATCTAAAAACGATACCCGAAGTCGTTGAAGCATATATTGTATATGGAGTATATGATATCGTAGTTAAAGTTGCTGTCGACGAAATAGATCATTTACGCGATATTGTAACGTCGCGGATAAGAAGATTTGGTAAGGTCAGATCAACACTAACCATGATTGTTGTGGAGGGTTTTTCTAAATAAAATGCGCTTAATCATAGGCATAGACGATGTAGATTCTCCTCATGGAATGTGTACAACGTATACTGGGGCTTTAATAGCAGAGGCTCTCAATAGGGTTAATGGAGTATCCTTTCTTGACTATCCCTATCTAGTAAGGTTAAATCCAAATATACCCTTTAAAACTAGAGGTAATGGTGCGGTATCTTTCAGCTTAAATATTCCTGAATACTATTACGATGAACTAAAAGAGCTCATTTTAAGAATAGTAAACGAATCAATTCTATATGGTGGCCGAAAGCCAAACCCTGTCGTTGTGTTTTCAAAGGGCATCAACCATAAGTTGAAGCTATTTTATGAACGCGCGTTATCCGAAGTTGTAACTCCTGAATACGCGAGAAAATTAGCGGAAAGACTTGGGATTGACTACTTTGTATTAAGGGGAAATGATAGAGGTATAGTGGGTGCTCTTGCAGCTATAGGGGCGCATCCTCTGCATGAATATACGTTTGAATTATTAGTCTATAGAAATCCGAGGCAAATTAAGGATAGAAAAGTTAGCTATGAAAAAATAAAAGTCTTGGATAGGAAATTTAGAGAAGTTTTATTCGCTAACATAGATTTTTCGACAGATAGATTACTCGTTGTGCCTCACGGGCCAGATCCCGTATTGTTAGGGATAAGAAGCGTCAATCCAATAGTCTTGAATCAAATAGCAAAGAATATGATAGATGAATTAGGCGATGCCGAGCGATGGATTATATACAAAACAAATCAGGGAACAGGTGCGCATTTAAGAAAACATAAAAATATTGCATCTCTAAAACCTTATGATTCGTGTAAAATTACCGGGAGTGTGTTAGTTTTTCCAACTGTATTGAGAGGAGGTCATGTAAAAGTTAAAATTAGAGACGAAAGCGGAGAAGTGGATTGCATATTTTACAAAGAAACAATTTTTTTAAATCGTATAGCTAGGCTCTTAATGCCGGGGGATTTTGTTGAAATTGGGGGAGGGGTTAGGCCGGCCAGTAGTAAACATGGTCTTACGGTTAATGCGGAAACATTGAGAATTAAAAAACTAGTATTGAGAGAGGAGATTAGAAATCCAAGGTGTCCCAATTGTAACTATAGAATGAAATCTGCAGGTAAAAATAAAGGATTTAAATGTCCGAAATGTGGTTTTAAATCCAAAACTATTACTAAAGAAAAAATTTTAAAAGCGAGAATCTTAGAGCCTGGTCTTTATCTTTCTTCTCCATCGGCTTATAGGCATCTTTCGAAGCCTAAGAGATTACTGGGAGTTAAGCTAGGAGACGAGAGATATATTATTAACATTTGGCATTTCCCATAGGGAAACGGTGTTAGTAATGGTTTTAAAGAGAAGAAAAAAACAGACGAAGATAAAAATCTTAGGAGCGGGGAGGGAAGTAGGGCGTTCTGCAATTATGATAGAGCATAAAGATACTAGGCTACTTTTCGATTATGGAGTAGCTATCGGCAAAGAAGAGCCTAGTTTTCCACTTCACGTAAGTCCAAAATCATTGGATGCTGTTTTTTTAACTCATGCACATTTAGACCATTCTGGAGCATTGCCATTTCTGTATATAAGCGAAGCAAAACCATTATACACCACCGTGCTTACGCTAGAATTTTCCAGTATCCTTATCAGAGATTTTCTAAAGATATCAAAATTTTACGTACCATTTGAGATGATTGAGCTGGAAAATATGGTTCGCCATGTAAAGCTAGTGAACTATGGCGAATCTATTTCCATTAAAGATGCGGAAATTGAGGTAATTGATGCTGGTCACATACCTGGTAGTTGCATGTTTAAGATTAGATTAGACGGACTAAATATACTATATACTGGGGATTACAATACGACGAATACGTGTCTTCTCAAAGGTGCTGATTTGAACGTGTTAAAAGACGTGGATATTTTAATAACAGAGGGGACATACGCGAATTTCGACCATCCATCTAGAGATAAAATAGAGAAAATTTTCGTAGAAAAGTTGAAAGAAGTACTTGACAATGGGGGTACTGTGCTTATACCCGCTTTTGCGGTTGGGCGGTCGCAGGAAATTATGTGCGTTCTTGCCAAATATGATATTGGGTATCCGATATATATTGATGGAATGGCACGAGCAATAGCAGAACTTATGTATCATTACAGAGAGTATTTGGGGAGTCCAGAACTATTTGAAGAGGCTTTTAAACGCGTAAAATTTATTTCTGGATGGCAAATGCGTAAAAGAGCTATAAAGAGGCCGAGTATAATAATTTCTCCGGCAGGAATGTTGAAGGGAGGGGCATCCGTGTTTTATATGGAAAAAATTTTTGATAATCCTAAAAACGCCGTGTTCTTTGTAAGTTATTTAATAGAAGAGACTCCTGCTAGAAGAATTATCGAGGAGGGAATTTTTTCTACAAGGAAAGGAGTGGGACCTGTTAGGGCAAGAATCGAGTGGTTTGACTTTTCATCCCATATAAGCAGGAAAGGATTATGTGACGTCATAAACGCCTTACCACAACATGCAAAAATTATATTAGTACATAGCAGCGAAGATGAGGGAGAAAATTTCATAAGCTCATGTATTAAAAACACGGGTTTAAAAGTTTATTTTCCCGAAAACGGTAAAGAATTAATATTTGAAAAGTAGCGGATAGTGGCAGGCATTGACATCGCTTAGAGAAAAACGCATAAAAAAGGAAGCTTATAAAGCAGCTAGAGAGGGTAGAGTTACCAAGTTTGTATTCCAACCCAGTGGCACTATTTTCTGGATCGTTTACGGACACAAATTCAAAAATATGTACATTGTTATACCAGGAATGTACTGTTCATGTAGAGATTTCATTGTTAATGTTAAGCTAAGAAGATTAACGTCGCGATGTTATCATATCCAAGCTAGAGAAATTGCTGAAAAAAATAGACTATACAAGGAAAAAACAATTGAAGATAAGGAAAAAGTCAATTTTTTAAAAGACATATTTATCAAGTTTATAGATAAATAAGGTTGTACATTATTAAAACTTGTTCTATAGCTAAAATAAATAAAGCATAATGGTCTCTGATATGGTGAATAGCGAAAAAGAAGTAAACAAGATAATATCCTGGATAGTCAAGGAAAAACCATCGCTTAACTTTGAACAGGTAAAACGAATGATAGAAGAGAAAACAAAGGAATTGGGAGGATTAATAGACGAGCACGTTGTTGCGTTAATGATTGCTAAAGAACTTGGAATAAATCTAAAAGGAGAAAAGCCGAAAATAGCTAAGCTCAAAATTAAAGATCTTATTTCAGGTTTACGAAACGTAAATCTTGTAGCTAGAGTGTTAAAAATAGACAAAGAAGCCTCATTCTTTAGAAACAATAGAGAATATCGTTACATAAGGATTATAATTGGGGATGATACAGGAACCATCACCCTAGTGCTATGGAATGAGCAAACAAATCTCGTAAGGGAGATAAAGCCTGGAGATGTAATTAAAATAACGAGAGGCTATACTAAGGATTACCGAGGGAAAATCGAGCTTTATGTAAGTACTGATGGTAACATAGAGCTAGCAGCAGAAGATGATTTACCAACTTTAGAATATTTTATCAACAAGTCACAAATTGACTGCATAATAGCCGATATAGAAGAAATTGTTTTAAAGCCAGATTTTGCATGCATAAGAGGTACTGATCTGCAAGGACGAAGGATCAGAATAGTTGTTTGGGATGACTTAGAAGAAAGAGATCTACCCACGGGCAGATATTACATATGTGGGGTCAGACAGCATATATCTATGCAAAATTTTGTAGAATATTATACAAATTCAAGGAAACTGAAAATTATGATGCTTGATGAAAGTGCGCATGAAGAGGAGTCTAGTCATGCTTATAAACCTTCTAATATTCCTCAAGAAGGTAAAGATATCACGTTACGAGGATATTTTTTAGCACTAAATCCCACTAAGTTTCCTAGGATAATCCTTGGAGATGAAACGGAAATAGTTTCTTTAGTATTAGTCTACGAACAGCTACTTCCTACTTTCGCTACATTAAAGATAGGCACCGAAATTATGATTAAGGGAATAGACATTGTTAAGGGATCAAAAGGTACATTTTTTAGAATTGGACGATGCAGCAGCATTAAAGTTTTTGAGGAAGATATTTTCCTAGAGAAAATGGATTTCCCTAAAAAATTCATAATTGATTGCGCAGGAGCTTGTTCAATCGAGGGTGTGATAGTTTCTATAAGTTTTAATGTTCGGTATTTTATTCATGACAATAATAAACTAGTTTTACCTTTTGTTTCGTTTGTAGTGGACGATGGTACAGGAGAGGCTAAAGTTTATAGCAGTAATTCAAGAGTTTTTGAAGAATTATCGCGTATGACGATCGATGAGTTAAGAGATTATCATGAATTAGGTATAGCAAAAAATATTTTAAGATATATGGAGGAGGAAATTAAAGGATCAGATATTGAAATTCAAGGTTATATGTATAAAATGAAGAACAAACTTCCCCAGATGATCGCTTTCAATGTTAAAAGGACAAACTTTTAACGTACATTATATAAGCGGGTATATTAGTGATAGTATTAAGTGATGGTATATGGGGAGGAGAAAAAGCAGAAGAAAAATTAGAACTAGGCCTAAAAAGAAAATTCCAGCTGTATTCCAATGTCCGAGGTGCGGTGCCACAGCAGTATCTGTAAATGTTAATAAGAAAGATGAGATAGTTTCGGTAATTTGCGGCGCATGTAAATTAAGCTACACCTTTAAATACGAAGAAATATTTCAACCGGTCGACTATTACGGCAAATTTGTTGATGCTTTTATTCAAGAACAGGGGATCATCATATGAGGAAAAGCTACAAAGGACAAGTAAAGAAGATGATAATGAAAAAAATAGCAGAGAATCATGCAATACACATGGTCTTAATTGATCCTGATATTACGCCACCCGATCGTGCAGCTAAAATAGCTGTTGAAGCCGAAAAAGCTGGTTCTTCTGCAGTTATGGTTGGAGGAAGCATAGGAGTCTCAGAGAGAATGGTTGATGAAACGGTAATTGCAATAAAGGAAAATTCCGATCTTCCTGTTATACTTTTTCCTGGCAGCATAGGTGAGCTAAGCAAGTATGCTGATGCTGTTTGGTTTTTATCGGTGTTAAACTCTGTTAACCCCTATTTTATTATTGGAGGACAAATGCAAGCCGCGCCGATAATAAAGAGGTATGGCGTAGAGCCGCTTTCGCTAGCTTATCTAATTCTGGGGTGTGGCGGAGCCGTCAGCTATGTTAGCAATACAAGACCAATACCCTTTGATCAAGCAGAAGTAGTCGTAGCCTTTGCTCTTGCAGCCCAATTTTTAGGTTTTCAATTTATATACCTTGAGGGTGGCTCGGGAGGTAAGCCCATACCTCCGAATATAATAAAAATGGTAAGTGAAACCGTTACCATACCTTTAATAGTTGGAGGCGGTATTAGGAATGGAGAACTTGCTAAACGGGCTGTGGAGGCAGGTGCTAATATAATAGTCACGGGAACGATCATAGAAGAAGTTAGCGAAGTATATAAAACGTTGAAGGAAATTGTTGATTCAATAAAAGAAGCTGCTAAAAAGCGAAGAGGCCGAGATGCGCCATTATTACAAGAGTAATAAGGACAATTGCTGAAGCTACAACAAGCTCAGGGCGTAATTTTATACCTTCAATTTCTTCCTCAAAAAAGGACATTAATCCGGCTGCCGACATTGTGGCTGGCGTTCTTTCACGTTTCTTCTTTACTTTAGACACAATCTACACCCTTACTAATTTAAACATTCAGAGCTTTAAATTTTCCGTGTGAAAAATGTCTCGTGTAAGAGTTTTGCCGACGGGAAGTATAGTGCTAGGCAAACTACCCCCCGGCTGTAGCTTATGTCAGCGGGGAAGAAAAAGCATTATTTTCATAACGGGACTTTGTCTTCGTAAGTGCTTCTATTGTCCGCTAAGTCTAAATCGTAGAAAAGATGTTTTTTTTGTTAATGAAAAACAATTAAAAAAGTATGATAGGAAGCAAATGTTAGCTGAAATTTTGCTATCAGATTCTCATGGGGCAGGTATAACGGGTGGAGATCCTTTAGTAAAAATAGATGTTACATTATCAATTATCAATTATCTTAAAGAAGTCTTTTCAAATTTTCACATTCACTTGTATACATCAGGTGTCACTTTGACAAAAGGTATAGTATCTAAACTTGACCGTGCAGGCTTAGACGAGTTGAGAATACATCCTTCACGCAGATACTGGAACAAAATTAAGCTGGCCCTTGAAAATTCTTCGATGAGGGTAGGCGCAGAGATACCTGTCTTACCTGGTGCTGAGGAAGAGATAATAAAATTCGCGAAATATCTTGATAGTATAGAAGCAGATTTTCTTAACTTAAACGAGCTAGAATTTAGCGAAACAAATGCCATAGCTTTACTCCAGCGAGGATATAAAATGCGAGAGGATTATATAACAGCTAAGGGAAGTAGAGAAACTGCAATTAACGTCATCGAATGGGCCACAGAAAATTTAAGCTTGAGCATTCATTTTTGTCCTGCAGTAGTAAAAGACCGCTACCAAACAAGTTTAAGATTGTACAGGAGAGCAGTATCTATTGCAAAAAATTATCAAGAAATAACAGATGAAGGATTACTTAGGTATGTAGAGGTAAAAACAGATAACCTAGTATCTATAAAAAACATTATTCCTCCACCACTAAGGGAAACACATGCAAACAAAGCATGTACTAGCATGTATTACGCCGACAAATTAGTTAAAAAAGGTTTTAGCGTATACATTATAGAGGAAGCTCCAACATTTCCTAGACAAATAATAAACAAAGAAGAATATAGGCTATGTAGGTAATATGAAAGCCCCGGGCGGGACTTGAACCCGCGTTTCGAGACAGCTGCTAGCAGCTGTTCCCCCGCCTTACCAAGGCGGTGCTCCACCACCTGAGCTACCGGGGCTGACTAATATTTTCAAAGAGATATTTATTAAGTTTACTTTATAAGATGTGCAGTGTATCTATTATTTTATGGTCTGCTAATCTATTCTCCAGAACATAATCTATTTCTTTTGCCCCTATTATAGGTTTTTTAAAATTATCTTCATTGTCAAAATTAAGCCTCGGACATGCGGTATTTACGTATGCATCTATAAAAGTGAAATTTTGTAGTGTTTCAGGCTCTATCTCATCGGTAACTATAATATAGGCTTTTTTGCCATGTTTTTTAATTTTTTGGGCAATTTTTCTTGCTAGATTTATCGAATATTGTCCAGGTTTTGTTGATACTAACACGCCAAATTTTTTAGCCTCTAATGCCTTTGCTAGGTTATACAAATGCTTTGCATAAAATTTCTCCATAGTTTTTTGGATGTCTACAATTTTTTTCCTGTAGGGATCAAGGATTAACGTTTTCTTACCAGTTCTTATATAAACACCAAATCCATGAAATATGCCACCGGCAATAACCAGAAAACACGATACTTTGCGAGCTATATTTACAGCCGCAGATACATCACAGCCAATAATTTGTCCATCAAAGGGAAGATTACCATGTCCGATAACTACAGAGTATCCAAGATTTTCAAGCTTTTTCTTTACACTTTTAAGCTGATTTACATGCTGTAATGAAGCTAAAAGGCCGATTGGAGAGCAGTCTCCAAGTTTATTAAGGTTATTTTCTAAAGCATTTTCAACACTTATTTTGGCAAATGCAGGAACAAAAAATACTTGAACGTTCTCTGGAATTTTTACACGAACGGGTCCATGATGTCCAATGTGGATAATGTGTTTTATGCCTAATTGCTTAGCTTCCTTTAATGCTATATCACAACCGCCCCAAGCACGACTTCCAGATATGAAAACTTCTACTTCTTTCTCCAAGGATTCTATGAAATTTTCTAAATAGGCTTTTATTCCATCAGGCGCTTGTATTAGCACTTTTTTTGCCTTATTATCTGACAGCCACTTTTTTACACGTTGAATGCTTAAGTCATACATAGTTTCATCGCCAACTAGCGCAGATTCTTCTTCAATAAATACAACTAGATATTGTATATATGTTAAAGATATAAAGTAAGAGTTTAGAGAGATATGAAGGAGCTATTAGAGTATACTAAGAAGATACTAAGGAAATATAGAGTCTATCCTAAAAAGCGGCTGTCCCAACATTTCTTAGTAGATAAGAAAATTTTGGATATAATAGTAAATAGTCTGGAACTTAAAAATAATGAAATAGTTTTAGAAATAGGCGCTGGGATTGGAACAGTCACACGCGTTATCGCAGAAAGATGTTTAAAAGTTCTAGCAGTAGAAATCGATAAGCGTCTAGTCGAATTGTTAAGAAGAGAGTTGAGAGATTTTGACAATGTTGAAATAATTTCAGCTAATATACTGGATATGAGCATTCCTCGAGTTGATAAAGTTTTCTCAAATACTCCGTTTTCGATATCTTCGCCCTTGCTTTTTAAATTATTAGACGAACCGTACTACGACTTTGCAGTAATGTCGTTTCAGAAAGAATTTGTTGATAGGTTGAGAGCTAAGCCTGGAACTAAAGCTTATGGAAGATTAACAGTTTCATTTCAATCTAGGGCTAGAATGGAGGTTTTAACATTTATTTCGCGTAAATGCTTTTATCCAGAGCCCGATGTAGACGCCGTATTAATTAAGATAAAGCCGCTTAAGAGTCCTTGTATAGATACCAAGCTTATAGATGATATATTAAGATTTATGTTTTCGCGTAGAAGAAAGAACATTGGTAAGGTTTTAAGAGAATATATTATGCTTAAGTATCCTTCGATAGATTTTGAAAAGATATTATCGGAGGTAGGAATAAACTCTCGATTGAGAGTATACCAGCTAACACCAGAAGATTTTATAAATATAGTAAATACTTTAAGGAAGCTTGAAATATAGTGCCGTAACAATTCTATTTTGCCTTTTGAGGCTTATATGGTATTCTAGCTATGCGACCGCAAGCATGACATTTAATAACGATATGAGGCTGTCTATTTGTTCGTAAGCGTATGGTTGCGTTTATACCGGGCCATAAGTAGTTTTTGCAGAACTTGCATATTCGCAATTTATATTTTTTCGGTATTTTTATTCTGGACGACTGTGCTATTCTTAAGGCAAGATTTACGTATTTTTGAGCAAGTTGGGGATCTTTTAAAAAAGTCTTATCTGCATTCTCAAAAAGTATTTCTATACGTTGCAGAGCCAAGTCTTTTATAAAGCCTATGTCTTTTCGTTTATGCACAAAATACTTTTGGCTTTCAATTATTTTAAAGTTATGAATAAAAATACTCACGAGGAAGGGCTAATGAAACAATTAATCATGCTTTTTGCTGACGCGGCCATAGAGCTTATCCCAAAGGAAATATGGAGTCACCCTGTCATAAAAGCGCATTCTAGAAAAAGATCTAAAAAGCCAGGCGAAATGCTGCTGGATATCTCTCTGCATTATCATGCTATGAAAAAACTTAAAGACTTCAGAAAAAGGGGACGCCCAGATATTGTCCATTTCTGTTTGCTAATGGCACTAGGCTCACCGCTTTGCAAAGCTGGTAAGCTCCTCCCCATAATACAAACTTATCGTAACGACATTATCTCAATCGATCCCGAAATAAGACTTCCTCGTAACTATAATAGGTTCGTTGGATTGATCGAGCAGCTTTTGACGGTAGGTCGAGTACCCCCCGTGGGTGATAAAGTTCTTATGAGAGTGATCGGAAAAGATTTAGAAATAATATTAGAGAAATACACCCCTTCAGAAATATTCCTTTTAACTGAAGACGGCGAACAGCTTTCTCCAAGAATGCTAGCGAGGGAGATAATAAAATACGAGCTGCCAATGGTAGTTATTGGAGCTTATCAGCACGGACCTTTATCAGGCAATATAAAAAAATTAGTGGACAAGGAGTTTTCGATAAGCAAATATATTTTAGATGCCTGGGTAGTAACAGCAGAGGTTATTTGCGCAGTGGAAGATGTCATAGACATTCATGAGGAGCAAACATGAAAATAAAGGATATAAATTTGGAGGAAAAAACAATAGAATTAATAATCGAACAAAAGGAAGACTTGTATTATTTATCACTAATTCTTGATAAAAACGATATAGTATATGCTTGGACTTGGAGACAGATAAGAATAGAAACAGGGATGGGAAAAAGCGAAAAAGGAGAAAGAGTTAGGATATACTTGGGTATTGTTGTAGAAAAGCTAGAATTTCAAAAGTTTACAGATAGGTTAAGAATACTTGGAAAAGTTATCGAAGCTCCAGAATACCTGCACATAAAAGGACATTATCATACATTATCGTTACAGCCTGTAGCCGAAGTAAAGATAATAAAGAAAAATCTGCCAAATATTTATTTACGAATATTAGAAAAAGCAGCGCGTAGAACTTATAAAAACTTACTAATTTGCATAGGCGATCAAGAAACTGTATTTGGTAAAATAAGCAAAAGTGGTATAGAGATAATAGCCACTATAGCATGCAAGGTGGTAAAACATGATAGAGGCAAAAAATCTTATACTGAAGAATACCGTGATTATTGGAGAAGTATATTAG
>Ga0209410_1000437_pt1 | contig 19164 bp, 19 predicted proteins | sample Mar14436cmmetaG_FD_184135 | JGI IMG/M metagenome (GOLD analysis project Ga0209410, IMG submission 184135) | Marine hydrothermal vent microbial communities from Guaymas Basin, Gulf of California to study Microbial Dark Matter (Phase II) - Marker... ... | reverse complement strand
GGCACTACACATTCTTCAACGACCTAAGAATAGACCCATCAGAACACCCCGTACTACTAACTGAGCCACCATTAAACCCAAGGAAAAACAGAGAAAGAATGGCTGAAATAATGTTCGAAACATTCAATACACCAGCCATGTACGTATCAATGCAAGCAGTATTAAGCTTATATGCATCAGGAAGAACAACAGGCCTCGTAATTGACAGCGGAGACGGAGTCACTCACATTGTACCAATCTACGAAGGATTCGCACTCACCCACGCAATCAACAGAATAGACCTAGGCGGGAGAGACGTAACAGAATATCTAAGAAGACTACTTAGAGAAAGAGGATATGCCCTAATAAGCAGCGCAGAAAGAGAAATCGTAAGAGACATAAAAGAAAAACTATGCTATGTAGCAGTAGACCCAGAAAAAGAACTAAAACTAGCTGAAAAAGTCTCACCAGAAAAAACATACACGCTACCCGACGGAAGCAGCCTAGTAATAGGAACAGAAAGATTCCTAGCACCAGAAATATTATTCGACCCCTCGCTAATAGGGAAAGAAGAAATGGCAATCCACGAAGCAGTAATGGACAGCATAATGAAATGTGACGTAGACGTAAGAAGAGACATGCTAGCTAACATAGTCTTATCAGGCGGCTCCACAATGTTCCCAGGCCTAAAAGAAAGACTACACAAAGAAATAACTGAAGCTCTAGCTGAACGCGGCATAACAGGCGTTGAAGTAAAAATAGTTGCGCCACCAGAAAGACAATTCTCAGTATGGATAGGAGGATCCATCCTAGCAAGCCTCAAAACATTCCAAAAACTATGGATAACTAAGAAAGAATACCAAGAAGTAGGACCACAAGTAATCCACAGAACAATCTAAAACAAAATTATTTTCATCCAAACTCTTTTTTAGTACGCAATCTAATATAGTACGACTTACTTCCAAAAAGGATATTTTGTTTAGCTATAAACATGGGCACAAACTACTTTCTTCTCTCAACCAAGAATTAGTAGGAAGATAGCTGCATTATAGTTCCTCTGAAACGTTTTACCTTTCAGATTTAATATTTTGACGTAGAAAGCGACAAACATTTTCTTCAAAATACTCAGCTATGTTTTCAATAATATTCAAACATAGTAACCTTTACAACATGACTTTGGTTAAAGATAATTACAACAAAATGAAATGGAACTACCAATTTGTTAACATGCAATACAAAATATTTAGCACACTATTTGTTTAGAAACCATTTTATTCATGAGGGAAAAGAATGGATAAAAAACAACGTATAAACTTATTCAAGAAATGTTTAAAAAAGTAGCAAAGGAGGCAATAGGCGGACTTATACACTTCTACACAAAAGAAGCTCTTCAAGGACCACCAAATGGGCACCTCATTCAATTCGCAGGTGGAACCGAAGGTCTAGCATGCGATATACCAATAGCTTGGCTTTCAGAAAAAGAAATAGAAAAAATCAAAAAACTACCAGAATTCTTCGAAGCAAAAGAAATAGGATCCTACCAAGCATACTTCGGCATCAGCGACGAAGAAATAGAAAAAATGGCAAACCTAACAGAAAAAATATTCACAGAAATATACAACCTACCAGAAAACTACGATGTAATCATCAAATACCCAATAGACCAAAGAACAGGAACCAGAATATACCCGGACGCCAAAGAAGAAAAAATAAACTGGATAAAAGAATCCCTACTAAGAAAACTAAAAATATTCTAAAATACAATAAAATCTTGCTAACTTAGTAACAAGACACTTCGTGAAACTGTGGTTTTACGACATCTCTTCTTCGATATCCGCTATCAAAAGAGATTTTAAAAACGTGAATCCCAGTAAAATTTAAATTTTAAATTATAAAATTGTTATTTTGGGGATGAAGAGCCGCCACTAAGGCTGCAAATTACGTAGGGTTCAGATAGGGTGATGACCGCACCCTTTTCAGACCCCCTCTAATATTAAACATTTATGTCCGTTTTCAAAATGTGTTTTCAAATTGTCTATAGTTAAATTGCTAGATGGTAGGAATGAGAGATCATTCTAAGGGTAAAAAGTTTAAACGTCTTTCTTTCGATAAGAAATATGCCATAGACATTTTACTGGGCATTAAAAGGGCCACGATAAGGAAAACAGATAAAGGATTAAATCCTGGTGATGTTGTTGAATTTTATACTAGGGGACCTAGGGGTAGGTTGATAGGTTGGGGAAAGATAAGGAGAATAGCTAAAAAGAAGGTTTCAGAGTTAAGTGATCGTGATGTGATGCTTGAGGGTTTTAGTCGAAGAGAACATCTTTTAGCCACTCTATCTACTCATTATAAGGGAATTCAGGAAGGAGATGAGGTAGTAGTTATAGAGTTTGAGCTTGAGCGGCCAAGTATCTCTTTCTCTAAGGAAGTTTTCTCAAAAATTGCGAAACTAGCTTTAGATAAGAATTTAAAACTCTCCCAAAGCGATCAAAAACTATTAGAATATTTTCTGAGAACACCTAAGAAAGATAAAATCATTCTTAGCACAGATCTAAGGGATATTATACGTATGGTCTACGTTAAGTTAAGGTCCGAGGATTCTTCCTCTCAATTCAGCCTCTTTAATTAACTTTCTAACAAATTTTTCTATCTCTTCGCAATGTTTTTTGATATCCTCCTCGGTTACTGTATGACTCATAGGGCAGTCCTCGTCTACTACGCATCTTTTTTCACGTATTGAGTAGATTATAGGGTAAAATTTGCAGCCAGTTGGCCTATAATCATACACTTTACATTTCATAGTTTTAGGGTCTAGGAAAAAGCAGTGTCCATTAATATTTCGTAGAAAAATAAAGCCTCTCTTTTCTACTGTGAACTCTTCTCTAGGATAGCCAAGGGACTCCAAACGTTTTATATCTTCTTCAGAAAGCATCATTTCAGTATTTAAACAGCATTGGCCACATTTCTTACATTGCATTTTAATCACCTTGTACCATGTAAACTATGCCTTTTTCAAGGTCTTTTTCCTGTTTTATTCCGGGAATATCTTTGAAAAGTATTCCCTTAAGCCAAGCAGTTCTAAGTTTTCTCCGATATTTTTTGGATGTTCTAAAGCTTTCTGCAATATGTATAATATCTTCCAAAGATGTGGGTTCACTTCTTTCGTAGAGAAATTTCCAGTAGTTTTCTAAACTTGGGTAATATCTTCCTTTAAGTTTTAGTCCACTGCATCTCTCAGTATGCAGGTCAAAGAAACCCTCTTTACACGTTCCAAATGTTAGTTTATATTTCTTACATAGCTCAGCTATTTGTTTTAAAACCTTATATCTGTATTTAGTTTCCGCTCTTCTATAACCAGCAAGATCGTTGAAACCCTTCTTAAAATATAATCTCTCATACTTCCTAATTAATGTACGGTCGTATTTGCTTAAAAACGTTCTAAAATTTTTCCAAACTGTTTTAGAAATCTTAAGCACGGAAGAAATAACATGACGAACTCCTAAATCAGCTATTGTAGATATAAGTTCTTCTAACATAGCAGGGTCATCATTTATGTACGGAAGAATCGGGTCTATCCTGATATTTACTGGAATTTTAGCTTCTGAAAGCTCTTTAACCGCGTTTAATCTCCTTTCCACGGATGGGGAAAACGGTTCTATCATCTTCTTTAATTCTTTATCTAAAGTGGTAATTGTGAAGAGAACAGCACAAAGTTTCTTAGAGGAAAGTTTCGAAATAATATCAATATCTCTTAAAACCAGGTCAGATTTAGTGGCAATGAAGCACGGAGAATTAAAACTATAGAATTCTTCGAGAACTCCCCTCACTAATTTATACTTTTCTTCCGCTGGTTGATATGGATCTATTGCCGATCCAAGGTTCACAGGCTGAAGTCTTCCTTTCCACTCCTTCAACTCCTTTCTTGCCACCTCAACAGCATTTATACGAACTTCAATCCTCTTATGATAATCTGGTCTGAGAGAACGAGCATAGCAGTAAACACAAGCATGAGAACAACCAATGTAAATGTTTGCGGCAAAGCGGTGGGGACAAAACCTCCATATTTCCCATGAGCGGTCTATGGGATGTATAAGATGCTTGGCATATTTCTCTTCGTATATAATCATTTTTATCCCTAAGCTTCATTTTAAATGTCTGAAGTGTTTATGAGGTTTTGTATTAAAACGTTTTCACATAATTCTCTATTTTAACCGTTCTTAATTCAATCAAGAGAGCAATGTAGCGATATCTTTATTTTATGTATTTGCATAAGTAAATAATACTATGTCAACCTTCTTCTGCATTCCGATGGAGGAACTTTAATGCCGATTAAGAAAGTTAAAGCAATATACATTGACGAAAAACTTTGCAAGGGATGTCATATTTGTGTCGACTTTTGCCCACAAAAAGTTTATGTCGTGTCTGAGAAAATGAACGAAAAAGGAGTATATCCACCAATTCCTCTTCATATAGAAAAATGCACAGCATGTAAACTATGCGAACTCTACTGTCCCGACTTTGCAATCGCAGTTGATGTAGAGGAGAAAGAAGAGAAACAATCAACGCAATCAAAAGATGTATTAACTGTTACTGCCTAAAGTCTTACCGCACTTGAAGATAAAGTATTTGTTCCTCCCCTTTTTCCTCATATTTTCTTTCGAGTTTTATTAGTAGCGTTCAGTGTCCACGGCATCAATCATCGCGTAAGCTCAGCGTCGTCGCCAGTCATCATACTAAAATACATAAGATCTAAATCCTGATATAAACTATCCTCTTGTTTTGCTTCATAATGTTTATTTTGGCTTTTATAGTTAAAAATCACTAAATTTTTTGAGGATTTTAAAACCAATTATTGTAACCGTGTCACTCGGCCTAATTGAACTGTAATATTTTTTTAGAGCCTTAAGAAGTTCTTCTTTGGATGAAAAACCGTCCTTTAAAGCATCTTCATCGGTTAAATCAGAAACCTTCAGACACCTGATTTCTGTTATTTCCGCTTCAGCATATATTCTATCTTGAGAAGTAATTAGAACCTTCTCTCCAACTTTAAAATTTCTGACACCCCTTCTAATAGTAGTTATCTTCTTCTCTTCAAGTATTTTCCTAATGTAGATTTCGTCGAAATCTAAAGTCTTCTTCCCCATTTTCAACACTATCCGTTCTATGTTCCAATTCTCAGTTCCCAGCAACTACACTTAATTTTAAATTAAATTTATCAATGTTCGTGTAGGGATATCACTCTGTTAATATCTCTTTTAAATAAAGGGAAGATAAGTTACCCTTTCAATATCGCACATCGAAACTTTAAGTTCGTGGTTACCGCTATCGAATATTAAAGAAGTGACAGAGATTCACCATCGTAACGACTACAATGCTAGCCACCAGATGTAGCTTCCTTACCACGAACGGAGGCAAGGACGATGATATGCTCCCTATGAACCCAGGAGAGAGACCGAGCCTAATGAGCCCCCAAGGCTTACATAGGCTTACCAATACCCACGTAAGCTGAACTCCACATATTACGCTCATATCCGCCAAGCATAAAGGTTGGCATATGCATGGTAAGATAAGTGTTTGCTATCCAACCAAAACATGTGAGTAGAGAAACCATGAACAAATTTGACGGTGTATACGGTTAAAATCGTATAAGAATTTTTAACCTTTCCAAGAATATTCTAAAATAATTTTTATGTCTTATATCCAATGTATGTTGCTGTATATTCTTTGCAAGCCCTGTAGCAGTACTTCCTAAGAGGTTAAGACTAAATAATTTTATTAATATTTGTTGCAAATATTGTCTTCCTACCTAAAACCGTTTTTGAGGCGAATAATATGGAAAAGTTTATTATTATTGTTCATGGTGGTGCTGGGCGTATTAGACCGGAGTTTAAGGATCGAGCCTTAAGGGGCGTAAAAAACGCTGCTAAAGTGGGATATGACATATTAAGCAAGGGAGGAACAGCACTTGACGCCGTGGAAGAAGCTGTTAAAGTAATGGAAGATGATCCAACATTTAACGCAGGCACAGGTTCCACACTCACCATTGACGGTAGAATCGAGATGGACGCTTCAATAATGGATGGAAAAACATTGAATGCGGGATCAGTAGCAATGATTAGAAATATTAGACACCCCGTAACTCTTGCGAGAATAATAATGGAAAAAACAGACCACGTATTCATTGCAGGAGACTTTGCAGAGAAACTGGCTGAAACATTTAATTTAGAAAGATGCAACCCTATCACAGAGAACAGAATAAAAATATGGAAAGAATATAAAACGATGTTAATAAGGGGAGAATATCAGTACTTACCGAAAACAACCAAATTAATTAAAATAATTCCAGAACTTGCTACTGATACCGTAGGAGCAGTTGCAAGAGATAAAGATGGAAACCTAGCAGCAGCAACAAGCACAGGGGGCTTAACCCTAAAATTACCTGGAAGAATAGGTGACACACCGCTTATAGGATGCGGAAACTACGCAGATAACGAAGCTGGTGCAGCATCAGCGACAGGCATCGGAGAAGTGGCTATAAGATTAGTTCTCGCCAAAACAGTATGCGACTTCATGAGAAACGGATTAATAGCGCAAAAAGCCGTTGAAAAAGGCATAGAACTAGTTAAAACAAGACAAAACAACCTGCCAATGGGAATTATCGCCGTGGATAAGTACGGAAACCCCGGAATAGCACATAACTCAGAAAGTCTATCTTGGGCAACAATGGCATCCGACAGTCCAAAGGTTGTAGCAGGATTAAAATATCCACCGTAAAGGTGGCCCGGCTTGCTAAAAATAAACATTATCGATAAAGTTCTTGTTTTCAAGCAGGGAGACATAATAGCAGTACTGCACTGTAAAAATAATGATTACCTAACTCTAATTTACAAAATAGTTTTAGAAGCATCGAAAAACGAGCTACCTGTCCTAATACTTGACTGCTCCTATAGTTTTAAGGAAAAAGTCTTACAAAACCTTTGCAAACAATTTAGGATAAATTTTGAATCCCTAAAAAGCTATTTAAGGAAAGTCCCTATACGTGAAGAAAAACAGTTTTTGGATATCTTACACCAAATATATCATAAAGAGTTAACATATGATTTTAAAATACTTATACTCCTCCACATAAGCTTCCTCTTGGAAAAATTTTATAAAAAGTTGAAAGAAAGAGAACAAACTATTAAAGATGCATATTCAGTTATTCCGTTATTAAAATCACCAGACCGAACCGTCCTTATTGTTGAAAGAATGTTAGAAGGATTCTACCCCACAGAATGTATAGCCAGAGAGGAAATAGAAAGAATAGCCGATCAAAAAATATATTTTCTCCCCTATAAAACCATAAACATAAACGGAGCCAAAATAACATATCAACAAATATAGTCATTCAAAGCAGAGGAGAATTCTATGAGAGTTGCTGTGCTAAATAAGGATAGATGCAAACCAAAGGACTGCGGGCTTCCATGCATAAAATTCTGCCCGATGGTTAGAACAGGAGTAGCAGCTATTTACATTGACGAAGAAACAGGAAAACCCGTAATATCGGAAAAACTATGTACAGGATGCGGAATATGCGTGAAGAAATGTCCATTCGCAGCAATAAGCATCGTAAACCTACCAGAGAAGTTAAAAGAAGACTTAGTTCACAGATACGGAGAAAACGGCTTTGAACTTTTCCGCTTACCAGTACCAAAAATAGGAAAAATTACAGGTTTAATTGGGCCAAATGGCGCAGGGAAAACAACAGCACTCAGGATACTATCAGGAGAAATAAAACCTAATCTTGGAAGAATAGATAAACCACCAGAATGGGATGAAATTATAACATATTTCAGAGGATCGGAACTACAACTTTACTTTGAAAGAATGGCAAACCAAAAACTACGTGTTGTTCATAAACCACAAAACATAACTAAGCTTCCAAAAGTTGCAAAAGGTGTAGTCGGCGAACTTTTAAAAAAGGTTGATGAAAGGGGAATAATTGACGAACTTTCAGAAAAACTAGGACTAGGTATGGTGTGGGATCGTAAGTTAAGTGTATTAAGTGGAGGGGAATTGCAAAAGGTAGCAATAGCAGCTGTAATGGCTAGAGACGCCGATGTATACCTCTTTGATGAACCCTCAAGTTACTTGGATGTTAAAGAACGTATAAAAGTCGCAAAAACGATAAGATCACTAATCAAGAAAAACAAAACAGTAATAGTCGTAGAACATGACTTAGCAATGCTTGACTATCTATCAGACTTTGTCTGCGTTTTCTACGGTGAGCCAGGAGTATATGGAGTAGTGTCCCATCCACACGGTGTCCGAGAGGGCATTAACATATATCTGGACGGTTTTCTACCCGATGAAAACATAAGATTTAGAGATGAACCTGTACGTTTCAAGCTTCACCCAGCCCCAATAGAAAAACTAGGAACAGAAGCAGTACTTTTAGAATTTAACAAAATGGTGAAATCCTACAACGGCTTTAAGCTAATAATAGAAGGAGGAAAAATTCACTACGGTGAAATCATAGGCATACTAGGGCCAAACGGCATCGGAAAAACGACATTCGTTAAAATGCTAGCAGGCATAATAAAACCGGACGAGGGAACACCGCCACAAAGAGAGCTAAAAATCAGCTATAAACCACAATACATAACACCAGACTACGATGGAACAGTAGGGATGCTACTAAGACAAATAGCTAAAGACAAGTTTGGAACAAGTCTTTACAAATCACAAATAATACAACCACTACAACTTCAACACCTCTTAGACCAAAACGTACCAGATTTAAGTGGAGGGGAATTGCAAAGGGTTGCAATAGCCGTATGCCTGTCCAGAGACGCAGATCTCTACCTACTCGACGAACCCAGCGCATTTTTAGATGTCGAACAAAGATTGGCAGTCGCAAAAACAATAAGAAGAGTTGTGGAAAGTAAAGGAGCAGCAGCATTCGTTGTGGAACACGACATCGTAGCTCAAGACTTCATAGCAGACAGCCTAATGATCTTCACAGGACAACCTGGAAAACAGGGAATAGCCCTACCACCAATGGGACTAAGAGAGGGAATGAACACATTCCTCAAAGAAATGCAAATAACATTCAGACGCGACCCACAAACAGGAAGACCAAGAGTAAACAAAGAAGGATCAAGACTTGACAGATATCAAAAGTCAATCAATGAATACTACTACCTACCCATAGGAGAAGTAACGGAAGAAGAGAAAGAGTAAAATAATGTATGAAATAAACTAAATTAACTCATAGCTATACTAGCAGCTTCTATTTCGGTCAACTTACCTTTTTGACGTTTCCATTCCTCAATCGATACAGCAAACTGTCGTTCAATTACGGGTCTATGAATACTGTTCATTGAGCAGAACGGGACAATACGTCCGTCTGGGAGTCCATAGTGGATACAACAGCGCTCTACACGCTCTAAATCAAAGTTATATGGATCCTGGAAGTGCATTGAGCCTATCATTATTATTTTCCTCATGAATTCTCCGAGTGAACTGTAGTCTCCGCGTTTTAGGATTGTTGCTATTAGGTCTTTTAGTAGACCTTTTTTCTTTACGTATCTTACTGCTCCAAGTAGTCTTACTCTGGATTTTAGTTTATCGATTCGCCCTCCTTTTTCTAGGTCGTCAGCAATTTTTTCCATCGTTCCTATAAATCTTTCTACATCTATGTATTTTGTTATCGGCGCATATTCACCGTTTTCTTCTACTACTATGAAGGTGGCCATTCCACAGGCTGGATGTGTTGAGAACTCTACAGCTGGTTTTCCCTTTATAAGTCCTAGTGCTCTGGCTAAGGGTATTGGAAACGACGTTGGATACCAGTCATTTTCCTTTATTCTTCCATTTGTTTGCTCCTCTGCCAGTTTCATTAGATCTGGTATTGTTATACGCATTTTTTCTCTTTCTTCGCGTTTTATCCTTCCGGTTATGGAAACGGGTTGGAAGTTTACTGCTCTTATTACGTCGAAGTTTTTAACGGCAAACTCTATGATTTTTCCAACCTGATCATCATTTACTCCCCTAACCAACGTTGGTACAAGTACGATGCTATGTAGACCCACTTTTCTACAAACCTCAATAATCTTTAACTTTTCCGGTAAAAGGTTACGTCCCCTAGCTATTTCGTACGGTTTAGGCGTAACTCCATCGAATTGTAAATATATTGTGCTCAGCCCAGCTTCCTTTAATTTTCTTGCATATTCTTCATCCATCAACCTTAATCCGTTTGTTGCAATTTCAACATGAGGAAAACCGACTTCTTTAGCCATCTTTATGAGTTCTGGCAGATCTTCTCTGACAGTTGGTTCACCACCAGCAAACTGCACAGCAGGAGCTGGTACAGGTCTATTATTTCTGAAGTTTATGAGAATTTTCCGAATTTCTTCTTTCGATGGTTCGTATACGTATCCTGCTGAGGCAGCATTTGCGAAACATATTGGGCAGCGAAGATTACAGCGATTTGTTACATCAATTAACGCTAAGGCTGTGTGAGTTTTGTGGTTTGGACAAAGACCACAATCTTGTGGGCAACCTTTTTGTGTTCGTGTTCTGGGGTTTTCTAAACCTAATCCTTTGTACCACCATTTCATAACTCTCTTAAACTGTTCTGCACTTCCCCAGTAAACATCTTTAAATGTTCCATGCTGCGGGCATGTCTTTTCTATCATGATCTTACCGTTTTCCTCGTAGACCTTTGCGGTGATGACATTAACCTTACCGTCAAGAATGCACTCCGGGCATATCGATTTCGTTTCGTAAGGCGGGATTCTAGGCGGTTCCCTCTCCATTGGCACACCTCCTTCTTATAGCTATAAATAGCTTTTAAAATCATTTAATTATTTTCCAACCTTTTTTAGTATGAAAAGTATGAAAACAGGGTAAAATTGAAAGATAGGCAAAAATCACACTACTTAATAAAAAGGCTAGTAATTCGTGGCGCTGCAATTTTCACTACAGGTAGAAGGCCAAATAAGTTTTATAGCGGATTATTAATATCTTAAGTTATGAGAGGGTAAAAATGGGTGAGATATCAGGTGGAAGACTTGTTGCTAAAGCCTTGAAAGCAGAAGAAGTAAAATATGTTTTTTCCCTGCCAGGCGGTCACATTGCTCCAGTATATGAAGGATTAATCGAAGAAGGCATCGAAATCATAAGTATGCGACATGAGCAAGCAGCTGGAAACGCAGCAGACAGCTGGGGAAGAGTTACAAGAACACCAGGAGTATGTCTCGTTACCGCAGGACCTGGAATTGTAAACCTAGTTCCCGCCCTAGCCCAAGCATACTACGCTAACAGCCCACTAATTGGAATAACGGGACGTGCAGCATTTGTTTTCTCAGACAAACACGCTTTCCAAGAAGTAGATAGTGTGGCGTTAGCTTGCTCTGTGACAAAGTGGGCAAAAACATGTCCAATAATTTACAGAATACCTGAATACGTGCAAGACGCCTTTAGAGCTGCAACCTCTGGAAGAATGGGACCCGTACTTTTAGACTTTCCTCTAGACACGATGTGCCTACGCTGTGACGAATCAAAAATATCAATACACCCGCCAGAGAAATACAGAGCAACAGGGAAAATTTACGGAGATCCAACATTAATTAAAAAGGCAGCAGAAATGTTACTAAATGCGGAAAAACCATTAATTCTAGCTGGAAGTGGAGTTTACTGGTCGGGTGCTTCAGAAGAGTTAATAGAATTTGCTGAGTTTACACAGATTCCTGTAGCGTATTATGAACTTGGACAAGGTTGTATCCCAGATGAGCATCCTCTCTGTATAGGAAATGCGATTGTAAGCTTACGATTTGCGAAACCGGACGTTATGCTCGCAGTTGGAGTTTGTTTTGATGAATTATTAGGATTTGGCGTTGACGAGACGATGTATCCAAAAGATTTGAAGGTTATTCATGTTGACATAGAACCAAGTATTATTGGAAAGAACCGTCCAATGGACTTAGGAATTGTTGGAGATCCCAAAGCAGTGTTATCTCAATTACTAGAAGCTACAAAACAAGTTTTGAAGAAAGAAGAGGTTAAAGAGAGCGCATGGGCAAAGAAGCTAGCAGAAGTAAAGAAAGCGTTTTTCTCGGGATTTGAAAAGGCAGGAGACTCAACAGCCAAGCCCATAAGACCAGAGAGACTAATGAAAGATATACGTGAATTTGTGACATCAGACACAATTGTTATTTTGGATGGCGGAGATACATCTGTCTGGGCATATACGTATCTCAGAGCAAGTTTCCCTGGGCAAATAATAGGTTCACAAGGACCATTAGGGCATTTGGGTGCAGGAATACCCATGGGAATCGCTGCAAAGCTTGCAAAACCCGAAAAGAGAGTTTTCATTATAACTGGAGACGGTAGCTTTCTCTTTAATGGCGCAGAGATAGATACCGCAGTAAGGTACAATATCCCGTTCATAACGATAATTGCAAACGACAGTTATTGGGGCATGGTTTACCACGGAAATGTAATTGCATGGAAATCGAAGGAAAAATCCTCTGTAGGGACAAAATTAAATGAAAAGGTAAGATACGATAAGTTTGCTGAGAGCCTTGGAGGATACGGAGAAACAGTTACAGAGCCTGAAGAAATTAAACCAGCAATTCAAAGAGCACTAAAAGAAAACGTTCCTGCTGTTATCGACGTTCGTATAGATCCTGAAGCTACCACAATACTTGACCAGTACTTCGCGTTAACAGCAACATCACAGTTTTGGAAGAAGTACTGGACATTCTAAATAGTTCAGCTTTACGTACATTTTAAATCATGAAATTCATGAAGTCATTAAAAGTGCTTACATCAAATGCTAATAGACAGCGTCTTTCTTTCAATTAAAACTGAATTAACTCTAAAATAAAGCCTAATGCCTTTTCAGCGTCTAGATAAGCAAATTTAGCTACTCCAAGGACTTCTCCCCTTTCTAATACTTTGATACCCTCTTTTTTAACAGTCTAGTTCCTTTTCTATATCTTTAACGAAAAAGCCTAGGTGATGAATACCCTCTCCCCTTCTTCTAGAGTCCATAGCAATTAAATCTGTAAATGTTCCACCTACATCAACAGCAACACGATATTCCGTGTACACATCTACTCTACACCAGCTTTTGCCATAGGATAGAGAGTTTTGCTTTTAACAACAGACAGAGTAAATTAAAGCATGAAACCTGATAACATACAAGCGTTTATAACCGAAGATTATAGTTATGAGTATTTAAATCTTCTAAGTCCGTTCTCTCCTCAAGGTAGCTTCATCAATTTTTGGTAATATTCAGCCACCTTGAGGGATTCTCCCGTTCCATCTGGCTTTGTAAGCCAGACTTCATCGGGGAGCGTTCGGGGGGAACGGAACTCCCCACATCCTGTCTTAAATATGTTAAGAGTTGTTACGACATCTCTATCAAACTTTAAGTTACATTTCTCGCATTTCAGTAGCCTCTGCTCATTTGGGTTTAGTTTCGACCCACATATTGGGCAAGGCTTGAGGTTCTGTAAGCTTTAACATAATCAACACACAAACCATTCCATTTAGCCTTATACTCCACGAAGAACTGTAGTTTTTTGAAGTTCCACCTATTTAACCTTCTCCTAAGATTTTTACTTTTTTTATTAACTGATTTTCGTATATGCCTCAGGTTTTCCATTACAATCTTAGCATTATACTTTACAGCTTCAGAAACAATTATACTCGATACCTTATGCAGATAATCTTCAACCCTTCTTTTTTCTCTTCTAGAATACTTCCTTAAGATTTTTCTCATCTTTAATGGTTTCTTAGCAAGTTTTTTCTGAATCTTTCCTCTCTTCTTAGAATGTTCATCATGTATTATTTTTACCTTATAGATGTCCAATCTCACGGTCTTAATAACTTCTCCCCCTCATCAAACAGCGAAAAAGTAACGTTTTTCTCATTGACATCTAGCGTCATAACAGCTTCAATATTCTTGAACTTAACATTCTTCTTAAATGGAATTACGATAAAACCTTGCTTGATGATTAACTCACCAATGTTAAGCCCCCCTCCCTTCCAAGTTTCAATGAATCCTTGCTGGTATTCTCCAACAATTAACTTAATCGTTACGTAACTTCTTGGAGCTGTAACTATCCTAATTTTATTACCTTCAAACTTAAACAACACTTCTTCAAGCTTTATGAAATTTCTCTTAATTTCTGGTCTGTCTTTATCAGTTAATCCTTTTTTCTTCCTCTTTCTAAAGTTCTTTAAAATTGAACAAGCAATTTTACAAGCTGAATGACAGTAATGAGTGTGATACTTAGGATACCATTTCTGCTTCCATTCCTCATAAATGGTTTTTCTCAGTTTAGCGTAAGAGGTAATACCTATATCTAAAGCTTTATCGATGCAAAATTCTAACATCTCTCTAAAATCCTTAAACAGTTCGTCGAGGCTTCCGTGATACTTGAACTTAACAGCTTTAATCACTTCCATTCTCCTTCAACTCCCTTTCAACTGTTTCTTTAAGCCTCTTTTATTTGATATAGCTTTTCCATAGCTAAACCCTACTATATCACTCAATATTACTTAACATTACTATTTACATCTAAAGACTACTTGAGTTAGAAGCAGTTTCGTTCCCTTAACTTTCAAAGGTAAATATTTTTAAACTTAGGATAATTTAATTTAAATGGGCTGATGATGGGGCCTGTCGACGTTGATTCAAGATGATTGCCGACCAACGGCTTGAAGCCCATCTTTCCAATTAAACCAACATGATTACCTATTTTGAACGACTTAGCTTTTAAAGCGGTGAGTACATGTTTTTTGAAAGAATCTTTATTCTCCCTTTTCTAAAAAGCAAACTATTCAAAAAACACGGTCAAGCCGAATCCCTTATACCAGGTTCTTACCTAGTTACAAGTTGTCTTAATGCTGCTTTTTACCTATCTCACAATATTAGAAGAGACACAATAGTCTTTCTTCTATTCAAAGAAGAGGATGTTGGCATTTTATGTCTTAAGTTCGTAGGGAAGAATCTAAAACGATTTCAACCAGATGAGCACAGCATTCTGGGGTTAATAAGAAACTCTATCATCAAATTTAGAAACCTTGTAAATACCTACGAGAAAAGTAAAGAAAAAATCCAAATTTATCCAGGTTTACTTGTTTTTAGAATCTCATTTTCCGAGTTATTGTCTAAGTTAAAAGATGCTGGCTATCAAATCTTATACCCGTCGATAGGAGGAGCCGATGTAAGAAACATACGCTTTTTACAAAAAATAGCGTATGTCACAAGTAGTGAAAGCCTAATAGACGAAGTTAGTCAAAAAATTGTACATAGGAATGGAATCGGCATTCACTTTGGTAATACCTTGCCTAGAACGGATATACAAATCATTCTCCTTCATAATGAGCTTGATCGAGCAGAAAAACGTCTATCCAATTCGTTGTGAACTATAGCAATACAATGGCTTCCTAGTAGCGACTTTGGACTTACAGAAATTTTTACGGCATCTAATCTATCTAATAGCCTTTCATCAGAATCATTTAACCCTATGTGGTCTCCTAAAATAAAAACGTATGTGTTTTCTGCGGAAAATGTCATTTTTCTTATATCTTCTCCATTTTCGTGCAAATATATTAAATGATAGCCTTTTTTCGCAAAAGATACAACTAAATCTTGAAAGGACATCTGAGTTACGCTAACTCCTCCTAAAACTTCTTTCTTAATATTACTTCTGTAACACTTTAAAGCTTCTCTTATCATTTTACCTATAGATATTTCATTTGCTTCTAAACCCTCTACCCTAGAACCATCTATTCTTATCGTTTTAGGAGGATTTGGAGGCCCCAAAAGAACAGCGTAAAAAACAGTATCTCTCCTTGTTTCGTCACCATAATAAAGTAAAGCTCTACTTATGCAGCGACAAACTATATCCATGCGTCCACCACTACTTGGAAGCCCTTTCAAATGAAACTTATGATCCGTTCTAGCTTTATTCGCCTTTAAAACAAATATCCTCTTACCCTGCACTCTTTTCCTCACCCAACAATCTGAGAACATCATTAATCGTTTCTTTTAGATTCTTAGCAGTTTTACCTGGATCCGGTGAATTTAAAATAGTTCTACCTACAATTGCGTAATTGACACCAGACTTAAAAGCTTCTTCAATTCTCCCCCCTTGAACGCCTATTCCAGGTGAAAATATAGGTATTGTTCCTCCGAGAATATCTTTTACCCTTTTCACGATCATGGGACGCGTTGCCCCAACGACAACTCCATTCGCCTTCCATTTTAAAGCTTTCTCAGCAAATATAATATATTGAGGTTTTTCACCTTCATTTGTCAAGACAATTTGACCGTAACCCTCTTGCGCAGCTGGGTGGCTCATATAAACCAGTAGTATAACGCCTTTACCCCGTTTTCTAGCTTCTTCAAATACCGTATCAAGTCCACCTTCCCAGCCAACAAAAGGATTCGCTATAATCGCATCAAACCCCGCGTTAAAAATATGCTGCGTTATCCACAGGTTTGTATGACCTACATCATTTAATTTACAGTCCGCTATTAGCGGGAGTTTGTATTCTTCTACCTTATCTACTATTCTTTGTAAATCGTTAAAAAGCCCCAGGGGTAAGATTAATTGCATATTTATTTTTACAGCAGTGAGATGCTCCGCAGTATTTTCAAGAGTCTCCACAGCTTTCTTAAGAAGTTTTTCTTTCTTAACCTTCCACAGATCTCTCTCCGAACGCAAAAATACATCAGAATAATCTAAAGCCAAAACAAGTCTACTTCCATTTCTATTAGTGGCTTCCCTTAACTTTGAAGAAAAATCATTTCTATTCAAAGCGCATTACCCCATCGATATGATCTTCAAAACCCTTATTTTAACCTAACAATTTATTTAAATTTGTAATGTATGATTTACTGGGAGGTCGCATATTGTCTTTTTATCCAACCGGAAGCCCCTTTTCAAGACTACTAGTGTTCCTATCAGCAATACTAACTCCAATTTACTTCATAATTCTAATCTCACGTTCTCCAATAGAACTAAGTTTCCTAGAAGCTTTCTTCAAATACTTTGCCATGCCTCTAACATTCAGTTTCCCCTGGCTTCTCTTAATATATATCAATAGAAACACGTTGGCTGCAACTTTCGACGAAATAAAATCTGCAACTTCAATCTTGCCCCTGAGATGGAAAATATTCTACGGCATTAATGCAATATTTATCCTCTTCTTCTTTGTTCTTCCGTTCATTTCTCCTCCCCTCGCAGTATTTACAGCAATCATCCTCGCTGTTAGAGTCACCAGAAAATCAAAATTCATATTGGAGAGAAGTGAGAAAATCCCTTTCTTCATAAGCTTTATTTTAGCCATAGTTTTTGCTAGCATTCCATCATATTTTCTACTATTATTCCTACCTGCATATTCTATAATGTTCTCTTGGATTCTGGGCGCTTGGTGGGATAGCTTATTTCTAATATACGATTTATCGATCTGGATTGTTAATTCCTTAGCTATAGGGTCTCTAATATGGTTAATTTACACAGGTGCAGCTGAATACGAGGCAAGAATATACGGATGGAGAAAAACACAGGTACCGGTAAATCTGATCAGACTAATTCAATTCCTATTTTTCCTGTTCTTAGCTTTTATTGGCTTACCATTGCCAAGACATCCACTGTTCAAAGAAATATATGAAAAATACTCCCTACCAATTTTCGCCTCGGCAGAACAGGTACTCTCAGCAATAAACATCCTTTGCCTTATTATAGTTTGTTTTGTAATTTTAATATCTCTAATTAGAGGGTTAAAAAAAGTAGAATATAGAGGGCCTTTTATTGGATATTTATTTGCAGCTGGATTCCTAATTATTGATATCTTCTGGAGATTTAATAAACATTTAATAACGTTTTCAATAATTTTAGCCTCAATAATGTTTTTCCTAATCTTCATATATTGCTTTGAAAGTGTCAAAAAAGAAATAGAAGGGTGACCAGTAATGATAATCTGGGACAAAGAAGTAAAAGAAAAAATAAGTGGACTGCACCTTACATTAGGAATTATAAAAAATGTAAAGGTTGCTTCTTCAACAGATAAAAACAAAGAGATCTATAATCGTGCAGTCTCTATGATTAAGGAGAAGTTTAATTTAGAAAACTTAAAAAACGACCATATTATCCGTGCATATCGTGACTTCTACTGGCATTATCTGAAAATAGACCCCACAAAAGTTAGACCAGCTGGAGAAGCCCTAATCAGACGCATACTGAGTGGTAAGTCTATACCTAACATATCAAACGTCGTGGACGCATATAATACAGCAAGTGTTGAAACCAGGATATCGCTCGGCGCTTATAATTACGATCTGTTAAAGTTTCCATTACACGTCAGGTTTGCGAAGAGTGGTGAAAAATTTAAACCAATAGGCAAAAACGTTATTCAACTTACTGGCAGAGAACTTGTACTTGCAGATCAAGAAAAAATAATATGTCTTTACCCTCACAGAGATTCTGATGATACGAAAGTTGACTTAAATACACGTAATGTGCTCATTGTAGGGTATGGTGTACCAAATATAGATAGTGAAATCGTATTTGATGCAGTAAAAATTGCTTGTAACTATATATTAGAAGTGGCTGGAGGAACTGTAGAAAAAATAGAAAAATACTCAGTTTAAAGTTTAAAACACAAAAACAGTTGACTGTTAAGACTTTTTTAATTTCACTTTCTCGTTGTTAAATGTTAAGCTTTAAGTACTATTAACTTCCCATATTTCTATAAATCTCATATAATGCGTATAGTTCCTTTAGCTGTATTTAAACTATAGGATTAAGCAAGCAGCATAAATGGGTGGGAGATAAATATGGGCGAAATTAAACCAGCATTAACATTAAAAGTTAAAGATTTGAGAAATCTGGTAAGATTATTAATAACTTGGACAACGGGAGTTATTAGAGAGCGAACAACCAACGTACTATATTTCAAACAAAACAACAAACATATCTACGGTGCATTTACCATTTCACTCGGATATTATGAACTAAGAGGACTACCACTATTCATCTGGACAGAAGGAAACGAACCAAAAGGAGGATTCATAAAATACAGAAGTCAACCAAACGAGGAACTAGAATTCAGCGACAACACAGACGACCCAAAATACCAATATTTACCGATAATATTCCTATCAGAACCTCCACCATT
>Ga0209410_1000436_pt1 | contig 19168 bp, 15 predicted proteins | sample Mar14436cmmetaG_FD_184135 | JGI IMG/M metagenome (GOLD analysis project Ga0209410, IMG submission 184135) | Marine hydrothermal vent microbial communities from Guaymas Basin, Gulf of California to study Microbial Dark Matter (Phase II) - Marker... ... | reverse complement strand
TCTTTATGCCACGGGCCAACCACTCACCACTTACACCAGGGATAGGTGATTCGCTAGCGGCATAGACCTCTGTGATAATGAGGAGATCCGTTTTCAAAAATGCCGTCAAAAATTCTTTATACAACATCTTTGTACGTGTATAGCGATGTGGTTGAAAAACTGTTATAAGGCGTCGTTTGGGCCAATTTTTCTTAATAGTTGAGAGTACTGCCCTTATTTCAGTAGGATGATGCCCATAATCATCTATTATTAAGATTTTTCTTTTCTCTCCTTTAATTTCTAACCGTCTAGCCACACCATTAAATTGTCCCAGGCCCTTTATGGTAATTTCAGGAGGTATACCAAGCCTTTGGGCAACAGCAAAGGCAGCCAGTGCATTATAGACATTGTGTATACCTAAGAGCCTTAAGGACACATTTCCTATCTTTTTTCCATATCCATAAACATCAAACTGTGTTATTTGATTATTCAAAAGGAGGCCTTTTGCTTGATAATGGCAATCTTCTGAAAGACCATAACTAATATATGGCCTCTTTGCCTTAGATACTATCCCTTTTAAATGGGGATCATCCCCACAGATCACAGCCACACCAGAGGGTAAAATGTTATTGATAAATCTACTAAATGCAGCCTTAATAGATAAAAATGTCTTATAATAATCTAGGTGATCTGCATCAATGTTTGTGATTACGGCTATCTCTGGGGAAAGGAGCAGAAAACTCCCATCACTTTCATCTGCCTCTGCTACTAGATAATCCCCTCTACCCAACCAGGCATTTGACCCGTTTACCATCCCACCTATAATCGCCATCGGGTCTAGACCGGAGGATTTTAATATAGTAGAGATCAATGCAGAGGTAGTGGTCTTTCCATGGGTGCCGGCCACAGCAATACCCCTTTTTTGATCCATCAGATATGAAAGCAACATTCCCCTTGAAATTACAGGTATATTATTCTCTCTGGCACTTTTCCACTCCGGATTATCCCTTGAAATAGCAGAAGAGACCACCACTGCCTCTGCCAATTTAACCTGCTCAGGCCTGTGACCTAAAAATACCTTGACTCCCCTCTTTTTTAGCAGTTGTGTTAGGGCATTCTCACTTATATCAGAGCCAGTTACCTTAAAACCCAAATCGGTCAATACCTGTGCCAAACCACTCATTCCAATTCCACCAATGCCAACAAAATGAAAATATCTCCAAGGAAGCCTCATATCAAAACCTCTTGCTGTTGATTATTGATTCACATAATGTAGCAATCTTCTCCCCCGCCAATGGACTTGCCAAACTCAAGGCCTTTTTTGACATGGATTCAAGCAGATGTCCATTTTCTAAAAAATTAGTAATATTCTCTGCCAAAACCTCTCCATTTAGCCTATTTTGCTCAATCAAAATGGCTGCACCTGCTGAGGCCAGCCTTTTGGCATTATAAAACTGGTGCTGGTGTATAGCCCATGGAAAGGGGATCAATATAGAAGGAATGCCCAAGGCAGTTATCTCTGCTAGGCTTGTAGCACCAGCACGGCCTATAATCAGGTCTGTCTTTGCATATGCCTTGGCTATATCATAGATGAATGAAACTACATGGATATTGATCCCCATCCTTTCATAGCTATTTTTTACCCAGATATAATCCCTCTCACCTGTTTGATGGGTAATGGAGATCCTGTCTTGAAGGCCCCTCAATCTCTTGGCTGTATCTAAAAAGGCCTTGTTAATAGGGTGGGCACCTTGGCTCCCCCCCAATACCAAGACCCTGAGTCTCTTACCCCTTCTTTCCCTACATACACTGATGATCTCTTCCCTCACAGGGTTGCCTGTTATTACACATTTTTCCCTTGGGAAATAAAGGGTGGTCTCCTTAAAGGACAGACAAACCCTCTTTGCCCAATTTCCCAAGATTCTATTTGCAATCCCAGGAATCAAATTTTGTTCATGGACTACTGTAGGAATACCTAAGCACTTGGCCGCCAAAAGGGCAGGCACTGATGTATAACCCCCCAGTCCAAGGGCCAGACTTGGACGATAATACTTTAAAAAATTGAGGCACTGACCTATCCCAAGGCCTACCTGAATTGTGCCCTTAATTTTGTGCCTCCATCTTTTCCCCATTATGCCTGAAGAACTTATACCTTTAAAGGAATAACCATATCTTTTCACAACCCTCTCCTCAAGGCTATTTTCCCTCCCCAAAAATAAGACCTCCTCTATGCCCCTCTTGAGCAGGGCCTGGGCTATGGCAATGCCTGGAAAAATGTGCCCTCCTGTGCCACCTGTGGCAATAATTACCTTAGCGTTTCCCTTGTGCATAAATGTTGTGTAAAATCCCTATGGCAATTAAATTTGCTATCAATGAACTGCCACCATAGCTCACAAAGGGAAGGGTAATACCCTTTGGCGGTATTAATCCCAAACACCCCCCTATATGGATAACCGCCTGGAGTACAATCAAAAAGACAATGCCCAATGTCAAATAAAACCCAAATACATCCCTTGCACCTCTAGCAATCTCTATACCTCGAAAGACAAATAGGACAAAAAGTCCGACAATTAAGGCTACTCCCAAAAATCCTAGCTCCTCACCCAAAATTGAAAATACATAGTCACTATAAGGCTCTGGCAGGTAAAAAAGCTTTTCTTTACTAGCACCCAATCCCTTTCCAAATATCCCCCCCGTTATAAAGGCAATCTTAGAGTGTAAGATGGGATAACCAATACCAAGTGGGTATTGTTCAGGCTGCCAAAAGGCCAAAAAGCGTTTAAGTCTATAAGGTGTTTTTATAATTAGATATACAAAGCCTACCATTGCTAAACCCATGACTATAAGGAGGTGTTTAATCCTTGCCCCGCCTATAAAGAGCATAATAAACATAACCCCTGCTAGTAAGACGGCAGTCCCCATATCTGGCTCTTTTAATAAGGGGATGGCTACAAGGGTATAAATGATAAAGGGTGGGAGTATCCCATAAGAGAATGATTTTATCAGTTTATCATCTCTGGTGAGTGCCCTTGCAAGGTACATTATCATTGTCAATTTTAAAAACTCTGATGGTTGGATGGTAAAATGGCCTATCTTTATCCAGCGTGAGGCATAATTTAATTTACAGCCTAGACCAGGGACAAAGACCAAGAGGAGTGCTGTTAAACATAAGAAGAGAAGTGGGTAGGTAAAATTATAATAAAATTGATATGGAATACTGCTTGCTATAACCATCATAGCTATACCCAACATGGCATAGATAAGTTGACGTTTAAAGAGAAAGTAGGGGTCATGGTATTTTTTTTGAGAAATGGCAAAGCTACTGCTCAAGACCATAATCAGCCCCAGACCTATTAAGATCAGGATCAAAATAAAGAGCCAAGGGTCTAAATTAAATCTTCTCATTTTGCTTTTTAATTTCTTTTACAATCCTTTTAAAGGCCAGTCCCCTCTCTCTATAATCTTTAAACATATCAAAACTGGCACAGGCAGGTGAGAAGAGGATATTCCCTTTATTTTTTGCCAAATCTATTGCCGCTACTGTGGCCTCTTTTAAATTAGAGACCTCTAGTGTTGGAACTGCCCCATCCAATGCCCTTTTAATCTCCCCCTTTGCCTCCCCAAATAAGACAGCGGCCCTTACCCCTTTTTTGACAGCCTCACGCAGTGGTAAAAATCCCTGCCCCTTAGAAACACCCCCAGCAATCAAAATGATAGGTGGTTTTAAACTATCTAAGGCAGAAATTGTTGCACCTACATTTGTTCCCTTAGAATCATTATAAAAGTTTATATTACCTATAGACCCAATCCACTCTAACCGATGAGGTAGGCCCTTAAATTCATAAATTACCTTTTTTGTGGCATTAAACTGACAGCCTACAATTTGGGCAACCAAAAGGGTAGCCATAATATTCTTGTAATTGTGTTTTCCTAACAAATGTAATGGTTGGGTATCCAGCCCCCAATTAAGTCCATTAAGACAAGAATAGATATATCCATCCTTTAAATAGGCACCAGGTATTATCTCCTCTCTATCACTAAAGAATACCCTTCTTGCTTGGGTGGAAACGCTAGCTATCTGAGGATTATCATTATCCAATATGGCCCAGTCATCTTTTATCTGAGCACTGAATATCCTTGTCTTACAAGAAAGGTATTGATTTATGTCCCTGTGGCGATCGAGGTGGTCTTCTGAGATATTTAAAAGTATAGCAATATATGGGTGAAACTTTTCTGTGATTTCTAGTTGGAAACTGCTTACCTCAGCAACTATATAATCAAGATTATCCAATCTGGCAGCACTTATCAAAGGCCTGCCGATATTCCCACCTACCCATACACAGAGACCATTTTCCCTAAGCACCTTTCCTATAAGGGCTATAGTAGTAGTTTTACCATTGGTGCCTGTTACAGCAATGATGGGTGCCTTAATAAAGTGTGAGGCAAGTTCCAATTCACTTAAGATAGGGATGCCACTTTTTCTGGCTTCCCTTAGCTCTGCTAGGTGAGGAGAGACCCCAGGGCTTAATATAATCAAATCATTTTCCAAAAATGTCTTAAGGCAGTGTCCATACTCTAGCCTAAATTCTATATCCTTGAGCATTCTAAGCTGTCCCTTTAGGGAAGAAGGTGGTTTTATATCTGAGACAGTCACCACTGCCCCCTCTCTTGCCAAAAACCTCACCAAGGCCACACCAGTTCTACCTAGTCCTACTACCAATACCCTTTTTTTCTGTAAATTCATCTTAATTTCAAGGTACTTAAGGCCGCTAGTGTCAGGATAATGCCAATAATCCAAAAACGAACAATGATTTTTGGCTCTGACCATCCCATCAGCTCAAAGTGGTGGTGCAGGGGGGCCATTTTTAAGATGCGCTTTCCACCTGTAAACCTAAAATAGGCTATTTGTGCCAATACAGAACAGGCCTCTATAACAAATAGACCCCCTATAATTACCAAAAGGCACTCTTGTTTGATCATTACGGCTACAATTCCTAGGGCAGCGCCTAGGGAAAGAGAGCCTACATCCCCCATAAATACCTCGGCAGGATAGGCATTGTACCAGAGAAAACCAAGGCTTGCCCCGACCACTGCCCCACAGACAACCGTAATCTCTCCAACACCAGGGATGTATGCGACCTGGAGGTATTTTGCCATTTTGATATTTCCTGCAATATACGAAAGAACAAGATAGGCACTTACAGAGATGGCCAAGGGGCCAATAGCTAGCCCATCCAGGCCATCTGTTAGATTTACTGCATTTGATGCCCCTACAATGACCAATATGATAAATATATAATATAACTTCCCCAAATCTGGTGTAAATTCTTTAAAGAATGGGACATATAACTCGGTAGACAGGCCTATTTTTTTAAGCAAAATGACGCTTAAAAATAAGGCAGCCAAACTTTGATAGAGAAGTTTTACCTTTATACTCAATCCCTTACCATTTCCTTGAACTATTTTTTTATAATCATCTATAAAGCCAATAAACCCAAACAAAATACAACAGATTACAAACACCCAAACAAACCCATTTTTTAGGTCTGCCCAAAGGAATACACTTATAAATATAGAGATGAGGATAGGGATGCCCCCCATAGTAGGGGTACCCTTTTTGTTTTGGTGGGTCTCTGGTTCATATTCCTTTATTGATTGTCCAATTCCAGACCTTTTAAAATATCTAATAAAATATGGAAATAGGATAAGTGAGCACAAAAGCCCTGTCAGGGCAGCATAAGTAGTCCTAAAGGTAATGTAACGAAAGACATTAAAACCAATCCAATATGAACTTAGAGGATAAAGTAGATGATAAAGCATTACCTCCCCTCAGTTAATGCATCAACTAGCCCTTCAAATCCTAAGGCATGCGAGGCCTTTATTAACAATATATCATTTTTCTCAGCAATTCCATTTAAAAGTGAAAGGATGTGCCCATGGCTACAGGCCTTAAGGACCTCCTTTGATGAAAGTCCCCCTTCCAAGGCACCTTTTATTAAACTTTCCTTATATTGGCCAAATACCACAAAATACTTAGGTAATATACTGGCAACGGCCCTTCCTACCTCCTCATGCCACCTCTTTGATGTATCTCCTAATTCCAACATATCCCCTAAGACAACAATTTTTTTTCCAGGTAGATCCCTTAATACCTCCAATGCCGAGAGTACAGACTTTGGGTTGGCATTATAGCTATCATCCAAGACCCAAATATCTTTTTTTCCTCTAAAGACACTTAATCTTCCCTTAAGGGGGGTAAATGTCTCTAACCCCTTTTTAATCAAGGAAGAGGGGGTACCAAGTACCCAAGCCACTGTTGCTGCGGCTAGTGCATTGTATACTTGATGCCCTCCCAAGATGCGGCATTTAACACTGAATTTTTCTCCTGGTAGACAGATTTTAAATGTAATTCCAGAGAGTCCATTTTTATCTATAGCGGTAGCCCTTACATCACCATTTTTTATGCCAAAACCTATCCTTTCACCCAAAAACCCCCTGCTTAGACTAACTACCCTATCATCATCTGCATTAAAGACAAATTTACTTACATATTTTAATAAACTTCCCTTTTCTCTTTTTACCCCCTCTATATCCCTCAACCCCATCAGGTGAACTGGGTGGATAGCAGTAATTACACCAATCTCTGGCATTACTATATTGGCCAAAAAATCTATCTCTCCTGGTCTATTTGTAGCCATTTCTACAATGCCTATTTCATGTTGGGCATCCATAGAAAATATTGTAAAGGGGACCCCTATATAGTTATTATAATTTCCTTTATTTTTTAAGACCTTCTTAGAAAGACCCAAAATATGAGCAGTCATCTCCTTTGTAGTAGTCTTTCCATTGCTACCTGTAATGGCTATAAAAGGGATCTTATATTTCATACGGTAATGTTTGGCCAGTTTGCCTAGTGCCTCTATTGTGCTTTTTACCTTAATTACAGCACCATCAAAATGGGGTATCTCTATATGCCTTTCTATTATTATTCCAAATGCCCCCTTTTCTATGACCAAGGGAACAAATTCATGACCATCATACCTAGTGCCCTTTAAGGCAATAAAGAGGTCTCCTTTTTCTAATACCCTTGAGTCTGTGCTAATCCCTGAAAAATAGGGAAATTTACCCTTTTTAAGCAAAATACCACCTGTTGCCTTGAGGATATCCTCTAACCTCCATCTACAAGACCTACGCATTTAATGCCCTCTTCACCTCCTCTACATCACTAAATGGATAGACCTTTTCACCAAAAATCTGGTAGGTTTCGTGTCCTTTCCCTGCAACAATTATTATATCACCTCTCTTTGCCTTATTTATTGCAAAGTTAATGGCCCTCCTGCGATCATGGATAATAAGGTAATGGGCCTTGCAGTGTGTCAACCCTATTTCTATCTCCTTGACAATCTGTTCTGGCGGTTCATTTCTAGGGTTATCATCTGTAACAACAACTAAATCACTCAATCTACCTGCAATCTCTCCCATGAGTCTTCGTTTTCCCCTATCACGATCCCCACCACACCCAAATACGGTAATCAATCGACCTGGACAAAACCCCTTTAGGGTAGAAAGTAAATACCTTAAGGCATCTGGGGTATGTGCATAGTCTACAATCACCTCAACCCCGTTTTTGGATATCCTTTGAAAACGTCCAGGGACATAAGAAATCCCCTCAATGCCGGCCTTTATATCTACAATCTCTATTCCCAGACCTAAGGCCGCACCCGTAGCCGCCATCATATTAAACACATTGGGAAGTCCCAAAAGTTGTGTATTTATATTAAATTTCCCCCTAGGGGTATCTATCTCGGCCTTGGTCCCATCTAGACCCATTTTTATCACCTTTGCTGTAATACTGGCAGAGTTTAACCCATAGGTACAATGATCAATATCCAAATCTAATAATCTCTTTCCATAGTCATCATCTTTGTTTATTACCCCAAGCCCATCTAGGTAATGGGTAAATAGCCTCCTTTTACAAAGAAAATAGGCCTCCATATCTTTATGAAAGTCAAGATGATCCCGGGAGAGGTTTGTAAATACGCATATTTTAAAACTACAACCCAATACCCTCTTATAGGCCAGGGCATGAGATGAGACCTCCATCACTACATGGGTTACACCGCAGTTGAGCATATCCCTCAGCAACCTTTGCAACTCAACACTCTCTGGGGTGGTCATCTTAGCAGATACATTACTGCCACAATAGCTATAGCCGATTGTACCAATAATCCCTACCTTAAAGCCTACTTTATTTAATATGGAGGCTATCAGATGACTTGTAGTAGTTTTACCGTTTGTCCCAGTAATTCCTATAAGTGTCATTTGTTTTACAGGCTGACCATAAAACTTGGCAGCTATCTCCCCCATTGCCTCCCGAACACTTGGCACTTGGACAAGTGTAATTCCCTCAGGGTAGCTGCAAAGTGGCTCATCAAATAGGATGACCCTGGCCCCATTATTTATGGCCTCTTCTACATAATATCGCCCATGTGTCCTCTCTCCCCTGAGCACAAAAAACATCCCCCCAGGGATTACATCATTGCTGTGATATGAAAGCCCACAGACCTCTGTCTCTAGATCTCCTTTTATACCCAAAATCTCTATATTTTTTATTAAATCCTTAAGTTTCACTCCTTTTTCGCAACTTGCTTTGATTGTAAGATACGTGTCATCTCTATAGGAGATATACACGGGGATAGGTGCCACTTCCAGATAATGTCCAGGGCAACCTCCCTGAATGCCGGGGCAGCCACAATGCCTCCATACCTAATAGGACGTGGCTCATCAATAATGATAGCAATTACTACCTTTGGATCACTGGCCGGGAAAAACCCTACAAATGATGCAATTGCCTTATTTCTCTGATAATAACCATTTTTTGGCTTTTGGGCTGTACCGGTCTTGCCTGCTATTTCATAACCATCAATCTCAGCCATTTTCCCTGTACCCTCTAACACTACCTCCCTTAGTATCTCCCTTAGTCTCTTTGCCGTCCTTTCACTGATTACCCTATTCCTTATCTTTGGTTTAAAGACCTTTACTATCTTTCCTTTATTGTCTACTATCCTTTTTACAACAAATGGCCTTATTAATTTGCCACCATTGGCAATGGCTGCATAGGCCGTGGCCAATTGTAAGGCAGTTACTGATATACCCTGCCCAAAGCAGATAGTAGCTGCATCCACCCTCTTCCATGTCCTTACAGGTCGCAATAGACCCTTGCTCTCCCCCCCTAGGTCTATACCTGTCTTTTGGCCAAAGCCAAACCTTTTGATATATTCATAGAATGCCTTTTTACCGAGAATTTCCCCAATCTTTACTGCGCCAATGTTGCTGGAATAGACAATTACCTGCTGCGCTGAAAGCCACTTAAATGGCTTTATATCATGAATTATGGCATCATCTATCCTATAACGTCCATTTTCAGCATAGATTATATCATATGGTTTTAAGACCCCTCTATCTAAGGCTGCAGCCGCCAAGATGGGCTTAAACGTTGAACCTGGCTCAAATGTGTCAGTAATCACATGATTTCTGTAATCCTTTGCCCTTGCCCTTCTAAAATTGTTGGGATTAAAGCGGGGATAATTGGCAAGGGCCAACACCTCCCCTGTGTGAGGCTCAATGATCACGGCATAGCCAGCCTTGGCATGCCATTTCTTTATTACCCTTGCCAGGGCCTCCTCTACCGCATATTGAATCCTGTGGTCTAGGGTCAGAAAGAGATTGTAACCATCCTCAGCAGGCCTAAATGGGAATTTTGGTGAAATTATAATTTTACCCCGGGCATCCTTTATACCATAATAGTATCCACTCTTTCCCCTTAAATAATTATCAAACTGCCTCTCTACACCCTCTAGACCATAACCATCAAACCCTACAAACCCCAAAACCTGCCCTGCCAAGGGTCCATTTGGGTAATAACGTCTATTTTCTCTCTGAATGCCAATCCCTTTTAATCCCCTTATCCTCTTTAACTCCCTATCAGATACCCAGCGTTTAATCCACACAAAATTTTTACCACTTTTTAGCCTTTTTAAAAGTATCTTACTTTTTAGATGAAGGGCCTTACTCAAAAAAATTGCCGTTTTATAAGGGTCTTCTATTTGGCATGGACAGGCATAGACAGAAGGGGCATTAAGTGTTATGGCCAATACCTCCCCATTTCTATCATAGATGATGCCCCTTTTTGGGGGAAGGGAAAATTTTAAAACCTCACCCTTTTTGGTCTGATTAAGGACTTGAAGCCTAAAGGCCTGCCACAATATTGTACTTCCTATTGCGGCAAGGAGGCCTAATATGAGAATAATCCTCGTTTTTATCTCCATTGTCTTTACTTTGCCCTTAATTTTAAGAAAATCTTTTTCTACTTTATCTTTATGATCTCTTGTGGAGGAACAAGCCCAAATACCCTTGCCTTCCTACTTAAAACCCTTGGCGAAGTGAGCTGAGACCACTCTAATTTTAGGGCATGATTGGTCTCTATAAGTTCTTTTTGCAGTTCTAATGCCTCTGAAATTTGATAACCTATTTGGATATTCTTTACACTCAAGGTAAGATAGATAAAACTTATTAAGATAATAGATAATACCAAAACAAATATCCAGTTTATCCTATGCCTTTTTATAGTCTTTATGTAACGATTATGCCTTACCCAAATGGCAGTTTTCATTTTGCCTCCTTTTTTCTATAGCCCTTAGTTTTGCACTCCTTGCATGTGGATTTTTTCTGACCTCTTCTAAAGAGGGCACTACAGGCCTTTTTGTTAAGAGTTTGACAAGACCTTCCCTTGACCAGTTGCGAAAATATGTCTTTACCAAACGATCTTCCAAGGAGTGGAAAGAGATTATGACTAACCTTCCCCTATATTTTAGCAAGTAGATAGCCTCCTTTAAAAAATTCTCTAGATTTTCTATCTCTCTATTGACCACAATGCGTATGGCCTGAAATGTCCTAGTTGCTGGGTGGATCTTGCGTGGCCAATATCTCTTTGGTATGGCCTCCTGCACAATCTTTGAAAGCTGAAGTGTAGTCTTTATAGATGTCTTTTTTCTTGTCTCTACAATTTTTTTGGCAATCCTTTTTGCCCATTTTTCCTCCCCGTATTTATAGATAATCTCACTTAGCTCCTTTTGTGAAAGACCATTTACAATCTCAGCTGCAGTAGGGCCAGTTCTCCTATCCATCCTCATATCTAACGGGCCGTCTTTTAAAAAACTAAAACCCCGCTCAGGGTCATTTAGATGATGGAATGAAACCCCCAAGTCCAATAGAATTCCGTCTACCTCCTTCCAAGGAGATGCCTTAAGTATCTGCATCATATTGGCAAAATTATCACATATTAGCTGATATCTCCCTTTATATGGGCTTAATCTGCCATCAGATTCTGCAATTGCCTCTTTATCCCAGTCTATACCCAACAAAAATCCATCTGGGGATGTTTTCTCCAAAATAGCACAGGCATGACCCCCTCCCCCAACAGTCCCATCTACATATATCTTACCTGATTCACAATTAAGATAAAAAACTACCTCATCCACAAGTACTGGTTGATGAAAAATCCCCAATCTACAAACCTAAATCACCTAATGCATTGCTGATTTTTTCAAAGTTTTCTGTGAATCTTTTAATTTGTTCTTCAAGCCTCTGCTTATTCCAAATCTGAAACCTTGTTAACATACCAACAATTATTACCTCCCTTTTTAGATCTGCCTGTTTACGTAAAGTAGGTGGAATAAGGATCCTACCCTGCTGATCAAACTCACACTCTACTGCCCTGGAGATAAATGCAAGTTGGAAGGCCATAACCTCTGGTTTCATTTGAGGCAGATTGTTTACCCTCTCCTCAATCTTTAGCCACTCTGAAAATGGATAGGCTACAAGGCAGTTCCCCCAGGCAGTAAGCATTAGCCTTTCTTCTTTGTATACATTTGCCAATACCTCACGAAATTGTGCAGGAACGCTTAGTCTTCCCTTCTTGTCTATCAAATGAGAGTGATGACCCCTAAATTTGTTTGGGAATTTTTGGGACATATTTACACTTTATTCCACAATTAGGGATTTGTCAAGCAAGAAAAATGCCAGAATTTAGATTAAAAACGCAAAAATGGGGTTTAACAACAGGAATTTAATTTTTATAAGCAAGGGTCCACTATTTATCTATGTACAAGATACAGCACAAAATTTTTTATCATATAGTTGTATATGTCAAATTGGCCCAATGTGTCATTTTCGCCCATAATTTTATGTATTTGATAAGATATATATAATGAAATAACGTAGTTTTCAGAATGGCACCAATTTTGCCAAATTATAATAGTGTCACCACTTCACCTATTTACCGTTTTGAGGCCGGCGGTAGTCGGCCTTTCTATTATTACCTTATCCTCCAAGGCATAAATAATCAAACCTAGGCAGGTCTTTTCAGGAAATATTTTTTTTAATGTATCTTTATATGCCAAGATCTGAGAGGCATATTTGTGGTGATATTCTGGAGAAAAGCCAGTCTTATAATCTATTATTACCACTTTTTTATCGGACAAAACAAGTCTATCTATGCGAAAAAAGGCATTTTCTCTCTTTAAGAATATAGGACACTCATTAAAGACTGTAATACCTGGAGAAAAATATGGTCTAAGCTCATTACTGTTTAATATATTCTCTATACGCCTTTTTATGTCATTAAATGCCCTATCTGCCAACATTGTTGCATATTTAGACCTTGCTTTGCTTATGGCAAAATCAATTGCCTCCTCTCTTTTCCTAAAATCAATTGCCTTTATTTGGGCCATTGCATAATGGAATGCCTCACCAAATACTTGACTGTGACCACTTTCCTCTAAATTTGTCCTTTTTTCCAAGGTAAATAAAGACCTCTTAAGCATGGCTGGATAATAGAGATTTAGGGGCCTTGAGGGAGGGATTGAAGACGGCTCAAATTTGGGTAAAACTCCATATGTCTTTATTGTAAGGCTTGACCTTTGTCTTAATTTTTCAAGATCTGGCCTTATATTTAAGGCATCAATTATCAACTTAAACCAACTGTGGTGGCAGAGCTTGACCTTGTCTTTTTTTAGACCAACCCTGCCTATGATCAATAATGCCTTCTTTGCCCTAGTCAGTGCCACATAAAGGAGGTTTAGTTCGTCTTCAATATGCCTCCTTTCTTCATATTCATAGGCCTCTTTTAACCTTTTGCTAAATAATATCTCCCTTTTGTTAGGGCGTAAAAATATCTGTTCTAACTGTAAATCTTTATCGTATTTAAAGATGAGCCTCTGTTTTGCATCAAGTTTAATAGAAAAGGTTGTCTCTGGCAAAATAACTACTTCAAATTCTAGGCCCTTGGCCTTATGTACCGTCATAACCTGGACTGCATCTGATAGGGTCTCTGGGGCCTGCTCTAGATATTCCTTTTGGGTATCAAGATAGTTGAGGAAGGCATGGAGGGACCTTCTATTTTCCTTTTCAAATTGGTGTGCCAAATCCAAAAATTGGATAAGATTCTCTGCATCTGTATAAGTTTCAAAAAAATTAAAAGATTCATAGATTTCTTTAATAATTTTACAAATTGGCACAAGGTCTACTCTATTCCAGATACGATCAATCTTCTCCCTCAAATCTGGTCTAAGTTGGGGCAGAATAGGCCTGCTGCTGTCTACCCCTGAAATCCCCTCTCTACAGACCTTAGAAGAGAGAAAATTAAATAAATATATAGACTCATTTGGATTATCAAAAAAGAGCAATAGATTATAACATGCCTTCACTGAATCAGAGGCCAAAAGCTTTACCTTTGCCTCGGTGCGGTAAGGGATGGAGGATGCCTTTAGTGCAGGTAAAAAATCAGATACCGCCCTTTGAGAGCGGATAAGGATGGCTATATCTTGATATCTATAACCCGCACTCCTAATTTTTTTAATCCTATCTATCAAAAAATCCCCCAATCCTTCCCTTGAAACAGCTGCTAGCTCTACATAGCCAGGTTCATCACGTTCTGCCTCCTGTCTGATGAATGGATAGGGAATCTTTATATTGCTAAATACATTATTTATAAATTCAATGATTGTCTTATTGCTTCGGTGATTTTTGATAAGATATTCTTCCTCAATACGTCCTGGAAATTTATTTTTTGCAAAATCAAATAGCTTTGCCTCCCCACCCCTGAATCTATAGATTGCCTGTTTTTTATCGCCTACATAAAAAAAAGAACCAGCCTCATCCCTAGTGCCAATACCAGATATGAGTTCATTTACTAGGGGTTGCAATACCTGCCACTGGATTATACTTGTATCCTGGAACTCATCCAAAAGGAGGTGCTTTATCCTCTTGTCCAGGCGATAATAAAAGAAATCCCTATCCCTTTCAAATACCCCCTTATATGCCAACAGTCTATAGGTGAGCCAAGATAGGTCCAAGAAGGTAATCAGGTTTTCCCTCTTTTTGATACTCTCAAAGTGCCTCAGAAAGCCCCTATAGAAATGGAGCAATACTGCTACTGCCCATCTATTCCTTTCTTCTAAATATTCTTCTAATAGGGGAAGTGCCTCTTTTTCTTTTATTTTAAAGATATCATCTGGCTTTTTGTATCCATCCTTTAAATATGGCAACAGTTTATCCACTTTTGGAAAATGGAAAATTTCTTCACTAGCTGTTTTATACTGAGAGCTGTTTATGACATCCTGGTGAAACTGCCAAAATTTTTCAAGATAAGGAAGGAGCCAGTGTTTAATATTCAATGTGGTCTTTATGATGCCCAACTGATAAAATTTCAAGATTAGCCCCCTTAATCTTTCATCCCTCTCAATCTCTGTTGAAAATTTAGTCATGGCCTCATCAAATATGGCCTTCTCCCTTCCCTCATCAGCGATCTCCACATCTGGCCTTAACCCCAATTCAAACGGAAAGATTCGGATTATGGAGGAGAAAAAGCTATCTAATGTACCTATCTCTAAGGAGGACATATTATCAAGGAGGAGTTGGTAGACAGAAAATACCAAATTTCTAGATTCTTTTTCTCCCCTGTCAGAAAGTGCCTTTATAACCTCTTCAATACCTGTTTTTTCATCCCCTTTGAATATGTAATCCCTAAGCAATTTTATCAGTCTCTGTTTCATCTCTTGGGCAGCCTTGTTTGTAAATGTCAAGGCAACAATCTTATCTAATGAGACACCACTTAAAAGTAGATTGATAAGCCTTAAGGTTAGGGCATAGGTCTTACCAGTGCCTGCACTGGCCTCTAAGGCAATGTGTCTTTTAAAATCATAAGTCCTCTCAGACATAATCACACTCTAAGAGGCACTTTAATATTAGAGAAAGGTTTAATAATTCATCTAAATCGGCATGTTCTTCTTTGGTGTGGGCCAAGGCCAAATCACCTGCCCCAAAGACGATGGTAGGGATACCCTTTTTGATAAGGTTTGAGGCATCTGTCCAGGCAGGCATCCCTATATAGGAAGGCCTCCTTTTTAAGACCTTCTCTATGCAACTCTCTAGGCCCTTTACTGCCAACTCATGAGGTAAGACCTCCCATGGGGCATCCTTTGACTTTACCTCAAAATAGATCTTATAGTCTCCCAATAATTGGGTAATTTGGTCCATCGCCTCATCTATATCTATCCCTGGCAAGACAGGTATGTCTATTTCTGCCTCACACCCCTCAGCTACTAGCTGGCAATCAATTCCTCCACTTATCCTCCCAATATTTACATCCACATTACTAAAGAGGGGATGGGTGTATTGCAAAAATGGGAGCTGTTTTAAGTCTCTATAGAATTCACAAAATGTCTCTATTGCATTCTTCCCCTTACAAGGAACTGCCCCATGGGCTGATTTCCCCTCAATTCTTAAAAAAACCTCAATACTTCCTGCCTCAGCTGCTGCTAGATTAAGCCCTGTAGGCTCTAATACAATTGCCTCTTTAATATCCATTTCTTTGGGTATGTAAAATAGCTCTGAGCCCTTCGCCTCTAGTTCCTCATCTACAAAAAGGGCAATGGCACAAGGTGTCTGCGTCATTTTTATGGCCAAAAGGAGGGCCGAGATCTGTCCCTTTGTATCTATGGCACCCCTTCCATAGATTTTGTTCCTTTCTATCTTTGGAGAGAATGCATGAGGGTGTCCCCAAGCTGGGACAGTGTCTATATGAGTGGCTATAAGGAGGGATGGACAACCACGCCAGGCTAATAGGTTTGACCTTTCTCCATCCACCTTTTGCCACATAATATTTAGCCCCATCCCCTTGATATATCTTGATAGCCAAGAGAGGATTGTCATCTCTTTTCCGGTAGGACTTGGAATAGAAATGAGGGTAAATAATAGGGATGTTATCTCATTTAAAATGTCTTTCTCATCCTTAGCCATCTTCCCATCTTCCCAAATACCTTAAACCCCTTTTTCTTATAAAATGTGATGGCCCTCTCATTCTTTTCTCCTACCCATAGGCCAATTGTATCATGTTTTTTCCTCAAAAAAGTAGTGGCCTTTTCAAATAGCAAACTTCCAATACCACACCTTTGGTAGTCTCTCTCTACTGCCAGTTCATGAATCTCTCCTAGGTATTTGTTTAATCCATAATCCCACCAATCTTGACAGGCCGCTATAAATCCGACAATCTTTCTATCAAGGGTAGCCACAAAAAATCCATCTGGATCGGCCCTATACAACCACTTTAGATACCCTTTGATATCGTGCCTTTTCTGATAGGCATAGATAGGAATCTCAATATAGGCGCCACGATAGACCTCAATTATATCATCAATCTCTTTATTAAGATCCTCAATAGTTAACCCTTTAATCCTTATTTCATCAGGCATCTAGACATCAGCTATTTTTTTGACCTTCTCAATATCATTTGTATGTCCTAAGATTATAAGGATATCTTCAGGCTCAATAAGGTAATCGGGTAAAATTGGACAATGGATCTCTTCTGAGTTTGCCTTTCTAATAGCGATTACTTGAATACCATAACGCCTTCGCAGATCCAATTTTCCTAGGGTTTTACCTATAAAAGAGGCTGGTGCCTTTATCTCAATTACCTGATAGTCCTTTGTCAAGGGTAGATAGTCTAAGACATTGGGTGTATCTAAGCTAGATGCCAACTTAATGGCCATATCCTTCTCTGGGAGGATTACCTCAGTGGCACCTACCATCTCCAGTATCCTTTGGTGGTCCTCATTTATTGCCTTCACAATAATGCGTTTGACATTCATCTCCTTTAGATATAGGGTCAGGAGAATACTGGCACTCATATCTGTCCCTAGGCTTACTATTGCCACATCTATTGTATCTAAACCAAGGTTTTCTATAAGTTCTCTATCAGTACAATTTGCTACAACGGCCTGCGTGGTGCACTCTTGTACCTTCTGGACAAGTTCTTTCCTTTGATCAATGGCAATTACCTCATGTCCATGTTCATATAACGCCTTTGCTACGTTTCTCCCAAAGATTCCTAATCCAAATATAGCAACCTTCATAGTCTAACCAATCATAACATTTTCTTCTGCATATTGGTAGTCAGTGGTTGTCTCCCTAATCTTCACCAAATGCACTAGGGTAAGTGGGCCTACCCTGCCAATAAACATAATAGGAATCAAAATAACCTTACCAAAGGTATCTAGATGGCTTGTTATCCCGGTAGACAGCCCTACTGTACCAAATGCGGAGACGATCTCAAAAAGGGATTCTAAAAAACTCTCCCTATTTAAACTATTTGTTTGTGGGATAAGAAATAGAAGGAGTGATAACACAATCAGAAAAAAAGAGATTACTACAACAATCAATGCCCTACTGGGTATCTCCGGGGGGAGGGTGCGGTGCATAATATGTACCCGCTCCCTCCCTCTAATCTTATTCCAGATTAGGAAGAAAAAGACTGCAAAGGTAGTAGTCTTTACCCCCCCTCCACAAGAGCCAGGAGATGCACCTATAAACATCAAGATAATCAGTAAAAATAAACTTTGGTTTGTCAAATGAGCTATATTTATGCTATTAAAGCCCGCAGTACGGGCCGTGATGGACTGAAAAAAGGCATTTGTTATCTTCTGTGGTATGGACATAGTCTGTAAAGTATTTGATCTCTCAAAGAGGGAAAGGGCAATTGTACCACTTAGAATAAGAAAGGCAGTTGTAAGTAAAGTAAGTCTTGCATGCAATGACCACCTTTTTTTCCTCTTAAAGATATGGGACAGACACTCACTTACTACAAGAAAACCCAATCCGCCTAATAAAATGAGAAAGGAAACAGTAAAAAGAACCAAATAGTCCCTTTGAAATTGTTCTAAACTGGTACTAAAGAGGGAAAAGCCTGCATTACAAAATGCAGACACTGCATGGAAGATGGAAAAGAATGCCAATTCAGGCAAGGATTTAAAAAGGGAGTGCCAGCAGATCCCTAACAATATTGCACCAATAGATTCAACAGAAAGGGTAAAAAGGAGCAGAAGCTTAACCAAAGAAAGTATATCTTTAGTAGGGAAGTAGGTAAGTGTATCTTGTAATACAAGCCGATTTCTTAAAGAGGGGCTTTTACCCAACATGAGGAGGATAATAGTAGAAAAGGCCATGAGTCCTAAACCACCCAATTGAAATAGGATGAGGATAATAAATTGACCATATCTAGTAAAGGCCTTTCCTGTGTCTACTACTGTAAGACCTGTTACACATACAGCAGAGGTAGCTGTAAAAAGTGTATCAATGTAAGATATTCTTTGTGTTTGGCAAAATGGGAGGCAGAGGCATAAAAAACCAAAAGATATAAGGAATAGAAATGAAATGGAAAGGATAGCTGGGGGGGAAAGTCTTTTAAGGTGCATTAATAACTAACATTAAGGGAATAAAGGCATTTGTCAAGTTGTCTTTTCCTCTATGCATTGACATAAATATTCAATCTCCTTTGCCAATGTAGGCCTTTTTTTCATTTCTTTATCTATGTTGACTATGGAATGAAGTATAGTGGCGTGATGACGGTTAAATATACGCCCTATATCATCTAGAGAGATATCTAGATAACGTCTACAGAGGTAGATGGCGATATTTCTTGGCAATCTAATTCGCTGCTTGCGGGATCTAGAAACAAGCTCTTGAGGTGAAATCTTATAATATTTACATACTATTTTTGTAATCTTTTCTGTTGTAATCCTTGTATCTTCTACTAAAGTAGAGATAACCTCCTTTGCCAGGGTTATATCAATAG
>Ga0209410_1000435_pt1 | contig 19182 bp, 15 predicted proteins | sample Mar14436cmmetaG_FD_184135 | JGI IMG/M metagenome (GOLD analysis project Ga0209410, IMG submission 184135) | Marine hydrothermal vent microbial communities from Guaymas Basin, Gulf of California to study Microbial Dark Matter (Phase II) - Marker... ... | reverse complement strand
CTTCATAGATTAATTACGGGATGGAAGTTGTAGAAAACCACAGATAGTAAGGGGAGGTATCTAGATCAAGGGTGTGTGGATCAGTATTTGCTGGCACTACCAATAAATAACCAGTATAATTCCCTGAGGGTAGAAGTGCCAAAGGAATAATTAATAGGGTATCTCTTAATGCCTCCTGTTGGTTGACTCGCCAAGGAGTGATAGAACTCATATCTATAAATTGATGTAATTCTCTATTACTATCTAATACATAAATATACTCATCCTCACTCCCAGAGGCTACGAAGCCAATACCCACATATATATCTACTGGCTCTACAAAGAATGGTAAGGATATCATAACCTTTATTACTCCACCAGTCTTGTCCAAAGAAAGAGGACGAGCCCACCATGGATCATAGTGCATGATTGGGCTTAAAACTGGTTCATATTGAATTTTTGTAGGTGCAGTAGGTAATGCCATTCCTTCTGGCAAAAGACGCCAAACAGCATTGGCAAGGATAAGGTCTTGATTGGGACTGCTTGCATAATAGTCATGACCGATTAATACTATATGTCCATTTCCAATAGGGATATCTACCACAATAGGTCTTTCATAGGGGTCTTTAACTATTACTGTTCCATTGGGTGAAAAATCATTATCTATTGAGCTTGTGACGTTTGCCCCCATATAAGTGTCGAATAATCCTTCAGATAAAGGGTGGGAAGCAGATGTGGTATAAAGTATAGAATTATTTGTCCAATAACATCCTGTAGTATGAATAAGTCCTGTGGCATTTAAAATGGGGAAATTTTGCGTTGGGGCTACATTTGTAGAAACAATAACTCCACCAGCATTTAAGAAATCCGTTAAAGCAGTAGACCAAGTTGTTCCTATTGTTTGTAAGGTATTTGTGTCTGCTCTATCTTGGTCAGGAATAAAAAAGATGTCTATATTACTTAAATCTAAATTTTGGAAATGAGATAGGGTTGTGATATTCATTGCTCCTAATGATTGCATGGCGGCCAGGCTATGGGCATATTCATCCTCTATATATGTGTATTCAACATAACATAATACATTGGGTACTCTAGCTGAAGCAATAGAAGTGGTTATTAAACAAAGAATACTTGTAAGAATGAAAATTCTTTGCATTTTTACTCCTCCTTGTTGCGTCAATTGCGTTTGTTATTTTATTGAAATGTGAAAGTTGAAGAGGGAAGGGGTGAAGGAAATGTCTTGATGAATGCCTGTCCTTTTTAAAGAGAAGAGGGAGTCCTTTCCTGGTTTAATCCATCCCTTTTTTGTAGTCACTGCCGCTTCAAAGCCCATTTCCTTAAGAAGGTTTTCAACTTCCAGGTTATATTCTCCATTGGGGTAGCTAAAAACAGGAACAAAGTTGGTTTCTTTTAATGTAGATGGAGGATTTATTTCATTTATTATCTCTTTTTGAGAAAGCCTTGTTAAAATCCGATGGTTCGCAGTATGGAAACCAAAAGAAATATTATATTTAGACATTTCTTTTATTTCTTCCCAATTGAGCAATAACCTTTTTTTAGGCAATGAAATACCAAATTCCTCTTGTAGTGTTCCAATAAATGTTTCAATTTCTTTCTCAGAAAATCTTTTTATTACTCCAATTATTTTATCAATCTGCTCAGCGGTTATGTCATTTTCCTTTTTCCAAAACAAATAACCTATCTTTTCTGGCCAAAACCATTTATTAGTCCCAATATAGTTGGTAGTAAGAAAAATAGTAGCAGGTAAGTTATATCTTTTTAAAACAGGAAAGGCATAAATATAATTATCTTTCCATCCATCATCAAAAGTAATAATAGAATACCTGCCATTTTTATCCCAATCGTTTTCTGACCATCTTTTAAGAAACTCTGAAAAGGAGATTACTTGGCTATAAGAGAGGAGGAATTTTAGATGCATTTTAAATACACTTTCTTTTACATACATACCTGGCTGGAGCCAAGGCTCAATGGTTTCATTGTCAGAAAGGACTCGATGATACATGAGTATAAGCACTTGACCCCTATGGAAAAACCTGGGAATAGAGCTTTTATAAATGGGAAAGGCTATTGATTTTCTTATTATGGTCTTTATCTTTTGGATGGTTGCCAACTTACTATCTTCCTCCCTTGAAAGTAGTGAATCCAAGCTACCAAGATAGAGAGGTTAACTAGGGTAAAAAACAAAGGGAGCTTAAAGATTATTCTTCTGGCTAACTCTCGCCTCAAAATAGCTATCAAGGCCACAAGATAAAAGGCTATTTGTGAAATAAAAAGACCCGCATAAAATAGGTTTTTTGAGATGAAGAGGGAATTTGAAATAAATACCAAGATAAGGGCAAACGGCACTAACCAACGGAAGAGTTTATGGCTTAAGAGTTCAAGGGTAAAGAGGCCGTAGCGAAAGGGATTTAAAAACTCAAGGGATGAAAAGAAGACATGGAGGCCTCTTAATACCGTTCTTACCTTTCTCTTAAATTCCTGTCTTTCTGAGACCACGGCCCGATAGTAACCAATAACTTCTGAATCGCTTACTGCTCGCATACCCAGGCGCATGGCGTTTAGCACGGTATTAAAATCGCTTGGGAGGTCCTCACGCCATAGCTGACAAACTTCCTTCCGGGCAGCAAAATAGGAACCACTCAGGCCAACAAGAGAATTGACTTGAGATTCCTGTCGTCTAAGCCACATCTCATATTTCACATAATGAGTTTCTCCACTGATTTGACCATCTTGTGAAATAATCTTATCTTCACTGCTCACGCAAGCCACTGAAGGGTCAGCAAAGTTAGCTACTATTTTCTTTAAGGCATCTTGTTTGAGAATGGTAGCTACATCAGAAAAGACAAGTATTTCCCCAAGAGCAGCAGATACAGCTAACTTCTGGGCAAATTCTTTTCCACGGTGCTCAGTAGTCCTTACTAACTGGATGCCTTTGGTAGCATATGATTTAACTACTTCATCAGTGCCATCTGTAGAGGCGTCAGAGGCCACAATGATTTGCAATTTTTCTGGGGGATAATCTAGGGCCAATGTGCCTTCTAATTTTTGAACAATGTTTTTTATCTCATTATGGGCAGTAATGATGAAGGTTACTGGGGGTGTAATGGGTTGCTTTTTTACCTTTCTGTTTCTAATCAAGGACAAAAATTTAAGTAAGAGGGGATAACCAAAATAGGTATAAAGGATAAAAAATAGAGATATCCAGAAGATATATTTCATCATTAAGAAAGTCTTAAAGAGCAATATATTTTCTAATTTGAGGTCCTATTAAACGCGTAAATGCTACTGGCATTTTCTTCCAACAGGAAATAGCTAAAGAAAATCTCCTATGGTCAGAATGGAATGTTTTCTTTTTAAGTCCTTCACTTATCCAATAATACCAATAAAGTTGAGAAGGTTTCGTCCCCCATTGTTTTTTGAATCTGTATGTCCCGCTACCAGGGGTAGTGCGTCCAAAGTCAAATTTCTTATATCCTGAATTGGAGGCATATTCCAGAAATGACCAATAAAGAAGCATGTTAGGGCTAAAGTGATTAAATTTTCTTAAAGAAGAGGCCCATGGAATTTCCATAGTATCTTTAAAACCCAGGACAATGCCTGAAGCTACAGGTTGATGTTTCCAAAAGACCACCCCAATTTGGGCACTTTCAGAAAAATTTTGAAAAATTTCCCAAAATAGCCTCTTTGAATGAACAGGACTTCCCAAATCTCGCATGTTTATAGTAAAAACTTTATAAAAGCTGTCAATAAGTTCCTTTCCACCAATAATGGCAGTCATTCCTTCTTTTTGAGGTCTTTTAATTTGACTTCGAAGCTTGGATTTAAATGATTTCATCAACTGTTCAGAACTAGAAGGCAAATCAAGGAGCATGGATACCTTGTGGGTCTTTAAAATGGTCTTATCTCCTTTCTTTATCCAAGAGAGAGGCTGGGAATGTCGGATTTCAAGGTAAGATGCCTTAATTTTTTTGGCTACATTTATGGCCTCTTCCCATAATGCCTTTTGTATATTTGGATTATCAGCAATCATTCCTCCATAGTTTAAAAATGGCATGGATACCAAACTATTTCCAAAAATAAGGCTATTTAAGTGCACCATAGGAAGTATACCTACTACCCTATTTGAATCCTCAGCCATTAGATAATAACACTTATGTTGATAGGCATTTTCTATTACTTGCCCCCAGGAGGCAAGATGGCAATGGGTCCCCAAAGGGTGATTTTTTACATATGCATCCCATCTAGATTGGTCAGAAGAGGAGTAAAGCTTTATATTCATAGATAATGTGTAATGATATCTACCATAGTGTTAAGGTCTTTGTGGGAGACCTCTTGGTGTAAAGGCAAGGTAATGAGTGTTTGAGAAAGTTTTTTAGCATTGGGATAAATATTAGTATCATGCAAATATTCTTTAAGACCAGGTTGTTCATTTAAAGGACAGGGATAAAACATAGTGGCTCCTAGTCCTTGCGCCCTTAGGTGGGCGAGTAAACGGTTTCTATGAGTATTAGAGCTTACAATTAGAGGGAAACGCAAATAAGGAAAGGGATAAGCTGGCAGATTTATCTTTTTAAAAGAGTTTAGCCTTTGTAAAAGAAAAGTGGTATTTTTTTGTCTTACTTTTTTATTTTCGTTTAGCCTTTGTAAAAGAAAAGTGGTATTTTTTTGTCTTACTTTTTTATTTTCTTCAATTAGCCCAATTGATTTATTGGCAAGAGCTACGCCAATAGGGCTTGTTTTTTTTATCTTAAAATTGAGATCAAAAATGGTTTTTCCTAATTTAAGAAAGGGAATAGATTGAGGAATCCAGTAGAGTGAGGGGTGAAAGAAAAAAACATAAAAATATAACTTGGCTAGAAGCAAAAAATTTTCAGTTAGAGAAGGTCTCTCAATTGTTTGATAAATTTGGAAAATTTGTTCAAACAATTGAGAATTATTAGTTACAATCAATCCCCCGTGATTAAGGGTAAGCGGCTTACCCCTTCCAAAGCTATAAAAACCTATATCTCCTAGGCTGCCCAGTTTCTCTTGGGGAGAATTAATCATAGAATTTCCTAAAGCCTGGGCGGCATCTTCGATAAGTAAGATATTAGAGGAGCGGGAGATTTGTTTTACTTTTCTGATATTTGATGGAAATCCAAAAAGATGCACTATTATTATGGCTAAGGTCTTAAAATTTATCTTCTTTTTTAATGCCTCGAGCTCAAAACCAAAGTCTTGCATATTTATATCACAAAGGATGGGCTTAAGGCCTGCCCTTATAACGGCCGCAGCCACTGAAGGGCATGTATAGGCAGGGATAATCACTTCATTTCTTTTTTGCTCTATTTTTTTTGCTGCTTTTAAAATCAACCATAAAGCGGCTGTGCCAGAGGAAACAAGTAAACAATGTTTGACCTTTAAGTATGTTTTAATAATCTCCTGAAATCCATCTTCTCCTTGAGTGTTTCGGAAAAAGACACTTGTTGCCCTAAATATGTGGGAGATAGGAATAGGATTTCCAGATGGAGGTAGAGAGAAGAAATTCATATTTCTTTTTCTTGGGGCCAATAATGTGGAAGCAGGGTTAATATCTGTTTGGTAAATGCATAAACCTTGGGTAAAATCTCCTTAGAATTACCATTAATAGATGCAGAAACACGCACAAAGGCCCCATCATCTCGTCTTTTTAGAATGCGACAGAAAAAGCGATGCAGGTTTTGTTTGATGCCTGTATCAAGTATTTTATTCCCCTCAGACTGATACCAATAAAGAACTACTCGCCTTTCTCCATTCTTTTGGATAAATATTTGATTTATGCTTACTTTCTTTCCTGAAATAAAAAGGATAACCTTCTTTAGGTCTAATATGGCCCATCCTGCTGATGGATAACAAGCATGAGGATTATGACCTGTGCGTCCTCCTTTAGCTGTGCCATAATAACCAATATAAAGCAAGATTGAAGGATGGTTATTAAATTTTGGTAAATAATGGCGATATATATAAATATCTGGATTGAGTTCCTTATAAACTGATTCAGTGAGGGGAATGTCAATCCCCTGATAATCATTGATATTTAGAGGAAATTTGTCCAGATTTTTTTGAGTTACTATGACTTCGTTCATGGGAATAAAAGTCCTTAAAGCCAAAAAGAGAATAAGGACAATTGTAGCTAAATATGGGCTTTGTCCTTTCATTTTTCTAGTGAAATCTTGTAATAGCATAAAAACATAAGAGAAAAACCGCATACAAAGGAAAAGATGCCTAAAAACTCATGAAGGAAGCTCTCTGTCATCTTAGGAGTGACAAAATAAGCCAAACTCCCAGTCAGTGTAATCCTGAGAATATTGGTAAAAATGGTTATAGGTAATATAGCCAAAATTATGATCAACTTCCTTATTTTATTCTTTAAAAGATAGGCAAAGATAAGTCCTAACATGGTAAAAGAGATAAAGGACCTCAACCCACTGCAGGCCTTAGCTACCTCTAGCGTGCCATTAGGAAGATGAAGTAAATTGCCCTCTCTTAAAACAGGTATAGAAAGTAGTCCTAAAACGAATTCAGACATCCTAGTTGCCAAAAGCTTTAATGGAAAAGAAAACATCTCAGTTATTGAAATAGGAATAGGCACCATAAAGAAGAGGATAAATAAAGGGAAGGAAATCTTTCGGGTAAATCTGGTTCCCATATGATACCAAGTGAGGCCAATGAAGGTAATTACCAAAGAAAGATTCTGTAAGAAGGCCATAAATCCTATTAAACCCAGGAGATAAAGTAAAAGGCCAAAAATCATTACCCCAAGGCCTAGATGAGAAATCTGAAGTGGAGTGTGCTTAATTTCATCCTTTTTAATCCAAATGAAATATAAAGAGATGAAAGGAGCCAGTATACCATGGGAGTTGTTCAGATCATAAAACCATAGATGACATAACTGTGCAAAAACAGGATTAAAAAGGATTACAAACAACATCAAGGAAAAGACAAAAAATATGTAATTTTGTTTAACAAATGGAATTGATTTAATAGCCTTCATGAGTGCCTAATTTACTATTGTGTTGTTTTAGTACTTTTAAAACTGTGCTAAATCTGAAATCCGATAAAAGTTTCCTAAATTTGCCTTCAGTTTTTCTTAAATTTACGTAATGTCTGAAGCGAGAACGCCAAGGTAAGTGATTTATGCGAGGTTGTTCAGGGTCTAATTCCCAGGGGTGAAGATAAAAAACAAATGGCTGTTTCTCTTTTAAGTTTATGTGCCTCAAAGCATTTTTAATAAATATGTAAGGAAATACTCTAAAATAACCACCACCAGCAATGGGGATGTTTATATTTAAAATTCGTAAGGTGGTTAAAGGAAATTCAAAAAACGTTTGCACGTTTGCACGTTTACACGTTAGCACGTTAGAACGTTTACACGTAAACACATTAGCACGTTTTAACGTGTGAACGTTAAATGGGAATCTAGGTGCATTGGGAATACCATATAAATCGTGTTTGATGGGAAAAATACTTGAGTCGTATTTATAGCCTTCTTCAGCTAAAATTTCTAATGCCCAAAGTGTTTTTTGAGTAATGGAATAAGTAGGAGCACGATAACCAATAACAGGTTGTCCTATGATGTCTTCAAGGATTTGTTTTGTTTTCCTTATATCCTGCATAAAAATATCTGGAGATTGTTTATAAACTGGCTGATGAGCATAGCCATGAGAGGCAACTTCATGTCCTCTTTGAGCAATGTTTTTTATTAAAGAAGGACTTCTTTTTGCAATCCAACCTAAGCAGAAGAATGTGGCTTTTATTTGATAATCATCTAAAATATCTAAAATTTTTTGTGTGTTTTGTTTTATCCGACAAGGATAATTATCCCACTCATTATAATTTATTCTTGAAGCAAATGCTTCTACCTGAAAATAGTCTTCTACATCTATGGTTAAGGCATTTAACATGACGTTTGAACGTTAGAACGTTTACACGTAAACACGTTAGAACGTTAACACGTTTGCACGTTAGCACGTTTGAACGTTAGAACGAAGAGACGTGCTTAGTCCCTAGTTCTTAGTGCTTAGTCCATAGTCCTTAGTTCCTAGTCAATTCTAGTCTTCTTTTTGATTGAGGCATTACAAAGTTGCAAGTTAACACGTTGGAATCGGGAATTAGGAACTGGGAATTGGGAATTTCTATTTTCCATTTCCTATTTTCCTTTTCCCTTTTCCTCTTTTCCTTCTTTATGCACGTTGACACGTTAGCACGTTAGCACGTTAGAACGTTAGAAGTATGTTTATAAATCTTACCTGGAAATTTTAGCCTGGATAATGAGTTTGACTGTTTCAAACAGGATGAATAAGTCAAAAATTGGGGACAAGTTTTTTATGTAGTAGAGTTCATATTTGAGCTTTTCTAGGGCATCTTCTACTGAGGCACCATAATGATATCTAATCTGTGCCCAACCGGTAATACCAGGTTTAACTGAATGCCTTAGGCTATAATAAGGAATTATATTGGTTAATTCCTTGACAAACTGGGGTCTTTCTGGTCTTGGTCCTACAAGGCTCATATCTCCCTTCAGGACATTCCAGAGTTGAGGGGCTTCATCTATCCCAAATCTTCTTATATAACGTCCTACCCTGGTCACTCTATCGTCATTTTCCTTGGCCCAAAGTGGTTTATCTTTTTCTGCATCCACTTTCATAGACCTGAATTTATAAAGAATAAAAGGCTTTCCATTTTCACCTACTCTTTCTTGTGTGAAAAATAAAGGACCTTTTGAATCTATTTTGATTAAGATAGCTGTTAAAATTAAAAAAGGTGATAATACAATTAATCCTATAATCGACCCCAATATATCTTCTATCCTTTTCAAGTATGCTTTTACTTTAGACCTTTTAAAACCATCTGAAAAAATAACATGGCTTGGATTTAGACTTTCAACCATAAGCTTACCTTTTAGCCTTTCAAGGAAAGTTATATGGTCTTCTATGATTATTCCTCTCATCTTACATTCAAGGAGTTTGTTTAGGGGGATTTTTCCCCTTTTATCATCTAAGGCAATAACAATTCTTATATTGCCATTTTGTCTTAAGATATTATCCAGTTCACCATAAGTGCCTGGGAGCTCATAATTTAGAATGTTTTTTTCTTTCTTTTTGGGGTCAGGGTCTAAAAAACCCAGGATTTTAAAGCTATTATGGTTTGTGCTTAAAATCTCTTTAGCCACATTTTTGGCCAAATTCCCACTTCCAATAAAAAGAATCTTTTGAGTTAATCTATCTTTATTAAACAGGGTATTTATTAAGCTTCGCCATAAATAGGTAAGGATACCAATAAAGCAAATATTGAGGAATAAATGAGGGCCTTCGCCTATAGTAATTTGGGGAACAAAATAACAAATGATTGCTAATATAGTAAGTGTTATTATTAAAGACTGAATAAGCTTTGAGGCAGAATTATTATACTCAGTTTTATAAAAGTCACTGTAATAAAGACATAGTTGGCATATGGCCATAATTGAGAAAGCTTTAAGAAATATCACCCAGGTGAGATTAAAGGGGTAAAAAAGAAGTATAAGCAATAAAAGCCCCATTAATACTATCAGGCTTTCACCTATAAACAGAATTACACTTTGAATAGGATAATACTGTTTAAAAAGGCGTATCATTTTAAACTGTTATTGGATAATTTTTGAAAAAAATCTTCCTATGGGGGTTGTTTGGATGAGGCTAAGCAATAGATTCCTATGCCAGTCAAATTCCATTCTTTTTTCTATGAAAGATAAAAGGCCATTACTTTTTGCTATATGAAAGAGTTGTTCAATCTGCCAATCAGTAAGCTTGGAGTACATTTTTCGCATATAGTAGCCTGTTTTTATCTCATTTCCGATTTTCTTTTTCCAGAGCTCCTCATACTCTGAAAAAGCACTAGCATTAAAGGAATTTTTCTTGAATGCTTTCAATATCACCTGCACCGCTATCTCGGAGCATAAAAGTCCATAGTATATTCCTCCACCTGTGGTGGTCTTCACTTGTCCTGCTGTTTCTCCTACTGCAATTACCCTATCAGTGCAGGTTTTTGAGACCAGACCTTGTGCTATAGGTTTATATCCAACAGATGCTATATCTAAAGGGCCATTACTATTTGAGACCATTTCACAAAACTTCTTAAAATAGAACCTTGGATGCTTTTTGGCCATTAACCCAATTCTTACCCAGCCGTCTTTAATGGGGGTAATCCAAGTAAATGCCCCTGGTGCCAAAGAATTGCCTATGTGTATGGTGGTGGTATCTATACCTTTTATGTTGGCATGGGCATTTACCCCATACAGGAAATCCTCAGGTAATCCTAATTTTAACCTCTTGTTAAACTTAAAATTTACCCCTGTGGCCAAAACTGCCACTTTAGCACAGTAAATCCTAAGAACACCTTGTTCCCTCGCAATAACCTTTACTTGCTCTTCACTTACATCTATAGTCATGACCTCACTTTTTGACCTCATCTGAGCGCCTTTTGAGAGGGCCAAGTGAGCCAGGTAGGCATCGAATTTTTCTCTATCCACTACATAGGCAAGGATGGAAGGGTGCTTATATTCAATAAGTGACCCGTAAGGAGATATAATCCTGATATTCCTTATTTCATTGAGGATAGAATCTTTAGATAACTGAAACCTTTGGAAGGCTTCAATTCCTACAATTCCTGTGCAAATTTTGTTTTCCCCTATTTTGGAACATTTGTCAAAAACAAGCACATTAAGCCCTGCTTGAGAAAGCTTATGGGCACAATTCAAACCACTGGGGCCTCCTCCAATTACTATAATGTCGTAAAGCATACCTTTTCTCCGTGGTAATTATTTGCTTAGTTAACTGGAACAAATGGGATTAAAGAAAATTGAATTTTTCCCTCCAGGGAGGAAAGTCTCTTGGATGCCCCCCTGTAAGGGGGATTTATACTATCAAAATGCTTTAAACCTTTTTCCTAAACCTTCTTCCACATAGCCCTAAGCCAGCTAGGCCAATGCCCAACAATAACATAGTAGCTGGCTCAGGAACAGGGTTTACATCTGCCTCTAGGGTAAGATAATCATTTCCACACTCCTGGGTCCAGTGGATTTGCAGGGAATGAGCAGTATTAGCATCTAAGTCCAATAAAACCAGGGGAATAGCCGCCTCCAACACATAATGACTGTTTATTTCTGTGCTATAAACAAAACTTACTGCTCCCTTTTCAGTGCCTGCATCGATGGCCCACGGATTGGCTATATTATGCTGCGGATAATAAACATTTTTCCAGCTACTTACGCTGTATAAATAACCTTGTTGAAATCCTTCTTCGTCCCTTACCTTTAATCCGTATTCAAAAACGGAGTCTCCGTCCACATCTATTGCGATGTCGCCTGGATAAAACCAGGGATTTCCGGGAGCTGTTTCGCCGTCGCTTGGCAAACCCTGTATGATAGCAATATAGGCATAATCCTGGTCATTATCGAAATAAATGGCTTCTGCATCAAAATAATTCTGATAAGTCCAACCTGGTCCCACATACTGCCAACCGCTCCCATTATGAGCATTATCTTCTGTTATATAATCAATATCCAAACCACCAGATGGGAGATGACTGTCGAGGTAACCCTCACTAGAAGCACCAGCAGCAAACAAGTCAATACCCCAGTCACTTACCTTTCCATCAATGACATATCCCATAGAAACCTCAAAAATTCCAAAAAATAGCACAAAAGCAGCAGTAATCAGAATTTGAATAATCTTTTTCATCGTCTTTCCTCCTTATATAGCCATATACTTCAATATCTGTGCCAAGATTGAAAACCCTTGATAATACTAGATTTTTGATTTTAGATTTGAGCCATTTTTGTAAAGTTTACTGACACCAAAATTGGCTCACAGGCCAAAAATGGCATCTAGCAAGGATTTTAACTGTAAAGTATTGTGACACCTAAATTGTAAAGTTTTCTGACATTAGAAAGCTTTTATCTTTATGCCATATTTTCTAATCAATTCATAAACACTGGCTCGGCTAATACCAAGTTCAGTAGCAGTGTGAGTAATATTATAATTATTTTTCCTTAAGGCCCTAATTATTATTCCTTTTTCAAATCTTTCCCTTGCCTTTTTCAGAGAAAACTGACCTAGAGGTATCCCATAGGATATAGAATCTGAATCAAATTCTAAATCTTTAGGGAGAATATAATTTCCTTCTGCCGTAATGATTGCCCTTTTTATCTTATTTTGAAGCTCCCTTATATTTCCTGGCCAATTGTGCTGACAGAGGGCATCTATAGCCTCTTTTGAAAAATTTATGGGTTTTTTCCCAATATCTTTACAATACTGATACAAGAAATACTTTGCCAGAATTAATATATCTTCACCCCTATCTCTGAGGGGAGGAAGTTCAATATTTAGTGTGTTTAAACGATAATAAAGGTCTTCTCTAAATTCTCCCTTTTCAATTGCCTGCTTTAGATTCTTATTAGTGGCAGCAATAATTCGGACATCCAATTTTATAATCCTTCTTCCTCCAATCCTCTCTATAGTGTGTTCCTGAAGGAATCTAAGTAATTTTACTTGAAGTGGGAGTGTCAATTCAGAGACTTCATCCAAAAAGACACTTCCTCCTTGGGCAAGTTCAAGCTTTCCCTCACGGGTAATATGTGCCCCTGTAAATGCACCCTTTTCATAACCAAAGAGTTCACTTTCTAGTAAGGTCTCTGGTATAGCACCGCAATTTATTACCACAAAAGGATTATTTTTTCTCTGGCTTAAAAGGTGGATGGACTTGGCAATGGATTCCTTTCCTGTTCCACTTTCTCCCTGGATTAATACTGGAAAGTCAGTTAGAGCTACCTTCCTTACCAAAGAAAAAACTTTTTGCATCTTTTGGCTTTGGCCTATTAGACCTTCCAAAAATTTATCTCCCTCAGCCTTTCTTTGAAGAAATTCTAAGTTTTCATGTTCAAGCCGATATATATGGAAGGCACGCCTTATGATAACCTTAAGCTCATCTACATCTACAGGTTTATAATAGAAGTCATAGGCACCCATCTGAATGGCCTTTAGTGCATTCTCCTTTTCTGTATTTCCGGTTATAACAATGACTTTAGTATGAGGGTTAAATTTTAATGTATCTTCTAAAAGCCCAAGACCTACTTCAGGGCTGTCAGGTTTAGGTGGAAGGCCTAAGTCCAAGGTTATAACCTTTGGTCTCTCTTTTTTTAAAAGCTGACGGGCAATGGGGACATCATGGGCAATGAGGACGTGGTAATCTTTCAATAAGGCCCATTTAATTTGCTTTGCAATGCCTTTATCGTCTTCAATAATCAGAATCTTATCCTTTTCGTCCATTTCGCTCTCTATGCTTTGGTTAACAGGGCAAAAATCCCAGAATGATAAAACTATTCAAAGGGAATTAACTATTTAACCAAACATTGATTTAGAATACCTTTTCTAAGTTAATTTCAAGGTCTTTTAAAACCAGAGAATTGATAGCACCTGTTTCTTTTGCTGTTTGGATGAGTCTAAATTGACTACCTTCATTTTGATAAATTTCTATGCTTTTTCTCTCTGGATGGACAATCCAGTATTCCCTTACACCACTTTTTTCGTAGACTTCATATTTTCTACCAAGGTCGTAATAGGCAGTAGCAGGAGAGAGGAGTTCTATTATAAGGTCTGGGGCACTTTCTATTTTCGTTTCACCAATGATATTAAGCCTTTCTTTTGAAATAAAGATAATATCGGGTTGAAAGGTATCTTCTTCGGTTAGGTAAACATCTATGGGGCTATAAAGAACTTCTCCTAAATCATTCTTTTCCACATGCTGAACTAATAAAGACACTATTTTTCGCGAAACTATTTGATGATAGGGTGTGGGAGTTGGGGTCATAATTAATTCTCCACCAATAAGTTGATAAGGGGCGCCTTCAGGAAGCTTTGCATAATCTTCATAAGTATATTTCTTCTTTTTTGGAATTGCTATAGCCATGTTAGTTTTTTAATATCCGTGGACTTATTTGTCAAACCGGGAGTTTAACCGTGAAGGTGCAGCCTTTCCATTTTTCACTCTCTACCTCAATTCTTCCTTTATGGGCATCTATGATGGTCTTGCATTGAAAGAGTCCAATGCCTAACCCCTTGCTTTTTGTAGAGTGGAATGGTTTGAAAAGATACTTTTCTTTAAATTCTTTATCCATCCCTGGTCCATTATCAGAAATAGAAAAGACTACCCATCCGTTTCTGGAGTATGTATTGATTTTTATTTCTCCTCTATTTCCATTGGCCTCCAAGGCATTTAGCATAAGATTTGTAATTACTTTCTTTAATTGCTCCTTATCGGCTTTTATAACAGGTATATCTCCAAAATATTTCTTGATATTTATGTCCTTGCTATTTAGTTTAGTGCTATCCACAACTTCATTGATTAAGTTATTTAAATCTATCTGCTGCAAATTAATTTTAAGCCCTCTTGGAGCTGAAGATAACTTTGCCATTAAGACCTTCATCTTTGAGACACTGTTAGAGATGGTATCTAATAAATCCTTCTTAAATTCAGGCTCATCAAAGTATTTTCTGGCATTTTGAAGGCTCAAAGATAATGTATAAACCAGGTTTTTAAGGTCGTGCACTATAAAAGAAGATAGTCTATGAAAGGTCTCTTGTTCTTTGATTTGAATCAGCTTATCAGAAAGACGGACATTTAGTAGGGCATTTGAGGCCTGAGCAGCAATGGATGTTAATAAATCAAAGTCATCCTGAATAAATCCCTTGCCACTAAATTCAGGTCCAATAGCAATTATACCTATGAAATTATCCCCAACTATCATAGGCACACACAGTGAAGCCCTTGCCTTTTCAAAAAATTCTCTATTTTCTTCATAAACTTTGCTATTTTCCTTTTTAAGAGATTCTTTAAGGATAAAAGGTCTGTTTTTTAAGAAGGAGATGAAATCTTTATGTTCCACTTTAAAGTCGACTTTGGCAAGCCCTTTGGAAGAGGCTATTTGCAAACTTTCATTCTCTTCATCATAAAGCCAGATTGATAGCTGCTTTACATACATGGCTTCAGATAGAAGCTCTAATGTAGCATTGCATATCTCAGATGCAGTAAATTTGTTGCTCAACCTGTTTGAAAAATTTAGCCACTGAGCCCTATAGTCATATTTATCCTTATAAAAGTGTCTGGATATAAAGTATCTTACCTTCCGCTTCACTGTATCAGAGAGCAAAACGATTGATAAAATAAGGACAGAAACAAAAATAATAGGTATTTCCCATAAGTATCCTAAATCTATGCCAAGTTTTCTTGCCAATTCCCCCATTAGACCTAAGGAAAGGAAATATATGCCTACAAATATTACCGTCAATGAAGTATACACTGCATAACGGGACACAAATACATCTACATCCAAAAAGTGGCGTCTTACTGAGGCAAATACAATAAGGGAAAGGGAGATGAGGATAATTACTGAATGGATAGGGATAAAGTGTAAATCAATTGTCCTGTAAAGCAGCCTCTGTCCAGTAATAAAGATAAAAGAGGCAAATATAGAGCCCAAGCCAAGCATGGCATATTTTATTTGCCACCTTACTGCCCCTTTTGAAGAAAAAAGGATGCCTTCTAACTTAGAAAGGATAAATATCATGGAAAAACAGAGAAAGAGATAAAAATAATAGCCTAACCTTTCAATCCTAAAGAGAAAGTCGCTTAAGGGCGTAATGAAAAATTCCCTTTGAGAAAAGGCCATAAAAAATAGAGATGTAGCATAGAAAATAGAGATGACCAGCTTATCCTTGGTCAAAATTTGCCTATCTTTTTTGGCAAATGCATAGATAAAGAGTATCCAGTTTGCTGGAAGGAGACATTCGCCTACCCTGGCCATACGTATCCAGAACAGGGGAAGGATGCTACGCAGTGCTATAAAATTAGCCATTTCTATAAAACCAAGAGAAAACAGCCCCAATGAAAAGCTGAGGTTCAGTGGATGTCTGGCATTTCTAGAAAGGACAAAAATGGCCAAAATAGCACATATTAAAGAATTTATGAGTGGGAAAATGGACATTATTCAGTTTATTGAGTTCACACAGTTTCTGTGTTTTATTCTTTTAGTTGTTTGAGGGCTTGTTTGGCTTCATCTGCCTGGGGGAATTTTTGGTTGATATTAAGGGCCTTTGTCAGAAACTTTTTTGCCAACTCCTTTTCCCTTTTTTTAAAGTATGCCATACCTAAATGGTAATTAATAATGGGATGATTGGGTAATTTTTCTAGTGCTTCTTGAAAAAGAGAGATAGCCCCATCAGACATATTCTTTTTATAATACACCCATCCCAAGGTATCAGAAACCGCTGGGTTATCAGGCAACTGCTGCTTGGCAGTCTGTGCCAAATTTAGGGCCTTATCCAGGTTTTCACCACCTTCTGCATACAGCCAGGCCAAATTATTGGCTGCAGGTGCAAATTTAGGATTTATGTTTAAAATCTCTTTATACTCCTCTATGGCCTGTTTATCATTTCCCTTGGTTTGATACAGGAGGGCCAAATTCATGCGTGCCGGAATAAACTTAGGATTCTTTTCAATGGCTTTTTTACATTGAGCTATGGCTTGACCAACCTTTTTACTTTGCACATACAGGCCTGCCAGACCCATATAAGGTGAAAGGAGATTGGGATTGATAGAAAGTGCCTTTTTAAATTGCTTTTCTGCATTTTTGGTATCACCTTTTGAAGCATAGATATTTCCCATAAGACTGTAGATAAATGGGTTATCAGGGACTATTTTTAAATGTTCCTTACACTTTGAAATAGCCTTATCGGGGTTTTTCTTATAAAGGTATATGGTAGCTATATGGCTTAAGGCCTTTACAGACCTAGGACTTAATTTCAGTACCTTTTCAAATTGAGAGAGTGCCTTATCATATCTCTTTTGGGCCTCTAAAACCAGTCCTAATCTGTAATACCCCACAGGATTTTCAGGTGCTTTTTTGATGACCTTTTTAAATTCCAAAGAGGCATTATCCAAATTCCCTTGATATAAATAGGCATTTCCTATAACAACATGGGCATTTATCTCTTGAGGTCTTATTTCTAACACCCTTTTTGCATGCGCTATGGCCAAATCAAAGGCCCCACTTCTAAGGTGAATTTCACTTAAAATGAGATTTGCCTTATAGAGCATAGGATTATAACTTATTGCCTCATTAAATTCTGCCTTAGCTTGGTGTATATTTCTTTGATTCATATAGCACAGCCCTAGAAAATAGTGGGCCTCACTAAACTTTGGTTCATCCTTTATAAGTGCCTGAAGGAGTTCTGTAGCCTCACTTATTTTCCTTTGCTTTATAAGCAGTTGACCTTTAAGGAGTCTTGCCCCCAGGTCTTTGGGTCTTTCCTTTAATATCTCTTCTATAACAGTTGAGGCCTTATCTAATTTATCTTGCTTGAGGTAGATTTGCCCAAGATTTATCTTTGCCAAATTAAGTTTGGGATTTAATGCCAAGGCCTTATTGTAGTGCTTGATTGCCTTTTCATTCTCACCCCTTGTTCTATAAAATTCCCCTAGTACCATAAATGGGCGGACATCATTGGGGTCAATCTCGGTAGCCTTTAAATATAGTTCTTCCGCCTTTTTGAATTCCCGTTGATGTCTATAAAAATTTCCTAATGTCAGATATCCACTAATTTCCTGAGGATTTATCTCTATAGCTTTCTTTAAATATCTTTCAGCCTCTGTAAATTTTCTTTTTAAAGAAACTAAAGTTGCCAAGATAAAATAGGTTTGTTGCCTTTTAGGTCTTAATTCTAGCACCTTTTTAAAGATTTCTATGGCCTTATCTATCTCCTTTTTCTGAATATAAACATTCCCTGAAAGGATAAGGGCCTCCAGGTTTTTTGGCTCCTGAGAAAGGACCAAGTCTGCCTTTTCCCTTGCCTTTTCTGGGAGCCTGGAAAGCAGAAATAGATTTCCCAGTTTAAGATGGGCATCCAGATTCTTTGGGTCTAATTCTACCGCCGCCGAAAATGACTTAAAGGCCTCCCTTCCTTTTCCTGTATTCAGGTAGCAAAGTCCTAATTTATAATAGACCTTAGCATTTTTGGGGTCTAACTTGAGCACATTTTTATACTCAATGATGGCTTCCTTATATTTACCCTCTGAAAAATACTTTTGGGCCTTCTCTAGATGTCTTGCCCTTTTTTCTGCAGGACTGTTGCAGGCTACTGAAATAAGCACCATACATATTAGAAAAGTACTTAAGATTGCTAAATTTTTCCTACCTAAATTCATCATTGCTCTATGCCTTGATTACTTTTTTACCTTATTGATAGCAACTAAGCTATAAAATAGCTATTTCTCACCGTTATGGTCTATTTGGTTATTGTTTGAGACTAATAGTATTTATAATGGGAATAGTATCTATTGGTCAGAGATTTCTCTACGCCATTTAACACAACACCCAAGAGTCTTTCTTTCTCTATCTCCTTTATAGTATTTAAGACCAAATTCCTGTTTGTCTTTCCTGCCCTAACTACTAGTATTACCCCTTCCACTTGGGATAATAACACCATAGTTTCAGAAGTAAGCTGAAGTGGGGAAGAGTCAAAGATAATATACCTGTCATTATATCTATTCTTTAGTTCTTGAATGAGTTCTTTCATTCTTTCAGAGGCCAAAAGGTCTGCAGGATTAGAAACCTGATTTCCGCTAGGAAGCACAGAGAGCTTAGGGGTTTTTGTTTTTAACAAGATTTCAGGGATGGTTACCTGGCCTAGTAAATAATCGCTTAAACCCCTTTGAGGAGAAAGATTAAATAATTTGTGAATCTCTGGTTTTCTAAAATCACAATCTACCAGCAAGACATGCTCCTTAACCCCCTGAGCGATACTAATGGCCAAATTGACTGCAACTGTAGTTTTACCTTCCAAAGGAAGACTACTGGTAACAAGGATGGTCTTAGGTGGAGTGCCATTTTTTACATACAAGATTTTGGACTTTAATATCCTAAATTGTTCAGTTGCTAAGGCATAAGTATCGTTGTAATATCCTTTTTTCTTTTTAATAATGTCCTTCTCGGCCTTTGGTAGTGTTGGAGCCTGAACTTCTATATTCTCAACCCCGCTTTCTGTCTTAGGGGTCGATTTGGGTAAACTTCTGTTAATTAGGTAACGCTCTCTTTCTGCTTTTTCTAAGGCATCATGGATTTTTCCCATTGTC